>CEVI01019546.1_pt1 | contig 67538 bp, 64 predicted proteins | sample 531471 | NCBI WGS metagenome assembly CEVI01 (sample SAMEA2623513, study PRJEB7988) | marine metagenome | isolation source: saline water (ENVO:00002010), including
AAATAAATTCATGTCAAAAACGAGGGTGCGGATTGTGCCTAGCAAACAGGTAAATGTCAAACGATTTTATCCCTACGTGATGAAAACCTTTCACTTACCTTATATATAAGGTGCATTTACGGGTTTTTATCAATCGAACTTAAAGAATATATCGTTTGCGACTTACAGGTTCATAATGGCTAAGCCTTCACTGCTACCCACAACGGGCGCGGATTATAGCAAATTATCCGCACAAGATGCACCTTATTTTTAATAAGGCATTTCGCCGCACACTGCCTTTCGCTATTATGTCACGCTTCGTACTGAAATGATTTATCAAAAAAAGGCGACATGGGTGTCTCGAAAGTTAATTAAATCAGGGCTTATTGTTAGCGTGATGACGCTGTTATCGCGTATTCTTGGATTGGCAAGAGATGTTGTGGTTGCCCGTCTAATGGGAGACGGAGCGGCGGCAGATGTATTTTTCTTCGCCAATAAAATTCCCAATTTCCTACGTCGTCTTTTTTCCGAAGGGGCGTTTGCGCAAGCCTTTATTCCGGTATTAACAGAAGTTCACCAACAAGATGATAAAGCCGAACTTCGTGCTTTTGTTGCTAAAATCTCAGGTACTTTAGGTGCTATTGTTTTTGTAGTGTCACTCATAGGCATAGTGGCGTCCCCTCTATTGGCTGCGCTATTCGGTACCGGGTGGTTTTTATCTTGGCTAAACGGCGAACCAGCGGGAGATAAATATTTACTTGCCTCCACGATGCTAAAAATAACCTTCCCCTACCTGGCTTTTATTTCTCTTACTGGGTTAGCTGGGGCAATTTTAAATACCTTAAATAAATTTGCCGTGGCAGCCTTTACCCCAGTACTGCTCAATGTTTGTATTATCTTGTGCGCTATTTATTTGGCGCCTGAATTAGAGCAGCCGGCCTTTGCGCTTGCCTGGGGGGTATTTCTAGGCGGAATTGTGCAATTTAGTTTTCAGTTGCCGTTTCTTTTTCGTGCAGGTTTGCTGGTTAAGCCAAAATGGGGCTGGCACGATAAAAATGTAGTGAAAGTAAGAACATTAATGATCCCCGCATTATTCGGCGTGTCTGTGGGGCAAATCAATTTATTGTTCGACACCTTTATTGCGAGTTTTCTCGTTACGGGCTCCATCAGTTGGCTGTATTATTCTGACCGCTTATTAGAATTTCCGCTGGGCTTGTTTGGTATTGCTATTGCCACTGTGATTTTGCCCGCATTATCACGAAATCATGTTAGTAAAGATCCCAAGGCATTTGCAGCCAATATTGACTGGGCATTTAGAATGGTATGCCTATTAGGTATACCCGCGGCGGTGGGGTTGGCTACCATGGCGCGGCCCATATTAACGGTAATATTTCAGCGTGGCGCGTTTACTGCCCACACAGCTACCATGGCCTCTTATTCACTTACTGCCTACGCGTTTGGGCTGCTTAGTTTTATGCTGGTTAAAGTTCTCGCGCCTGGTTTTTACTCCCGTCAGGATACAAAAACCCCGGTTAAATTTGGTATTTGGTGCATGATAGCGAATATGGTGTTCAATTTAATTTTTGCCCTTCCTTTTGGTTATATTGGTTTAGCCATTGCTACCAGCTTATCGGCCACGTTAAATGCCTTTTTGCTTTATTTGACGTTGCATAAACAGGGTGTGTTTGTATTAAGCAGAACATCCGTAGGGTTTATCGCCCGAGTATTATTGGCAAGCGTTGCCATGGGGTTAGTCATATTTTATCGTGATGAAGGCGTGGCGTTTTTTAATCTCGACTTCGTTGCACAAGTGAGTCATGTGGCGTTAACCATTGGGGTATCTGTGGTGACATTTGGGCTTTGTATGCTTGTTTTAGGCGCAAGACCACGACATTTTAGAAGTGGAGGCGGCTGATTATTGGTAATCCTAGCTGGGTCGTTTATAATCGCGAGCTTTCATTATTCAAGCAGTAAACAAAGGCAGTAGCTAATTGTGGAATTTATCCGCGGGCTTAATAACGTAAAACCTTCTCATCGCGGTTGCGTGCTCACTATCGGCAAGTTCGATGGGGTGCATCTTGGGCACCAAGCGGTACTGAGTAATGTGCTTGAAAAAGCACGTGCGCTTGATTTACCCGCGACTGTGATGGTGTTTGAACCTCAACCAGAGGAGGTGTTTACACCTCATCGGGCACCCGCGCGTATTAGCCCGTTAAGAGAAAAATACGAGCTTTTAAAAACGCAAGGGGTAGACAGGTTACTTGCAGTTCGCTTCAATGCCGACTTTGCTCGCCAAAGTGCCGATACATTTGTGCATGACCTGCTGGTGGACAAACTGGGGGTTAAGTTTTTGGTGGTGGGTGATGATTTTCGCTTCGGCAATGGGCGTAAAGGTGATTTTGCTATGCTACAAGCCGCTGGCCGAATGTACGGGTTTGAGGTCGTCAGCACACAAAGCTTCATGATGCATGCGCATCGTATTAGCTCAACGGCAGTGCGCAGTGCCTTGGATGCCAGCGATTTTAGTTTGGCGGAAGACATGCTCGGCAGGCCCTTCGCAATTTATGGCAAGGTAGTACATGGTGAGAAGAAAGGCCGTACCATCGGTTTTCCTACCGCAAATGTATTGTTAAAGCGCTGTCGCACCCCCATTCATGGGGTATTCGCCGTGCGTGTATTAATAAACAATGAAATGCACAAGGGCGTGGCCAATATTGGCACTCGTCCCACACTAGACGGTGAAAGAAATCAATTAGAAGTGCATATCTTCGATTTAGCAAGCGACCTCTATGGGAAGCCAATATGGGTCTATCCCGTGGCTAAAATTCGAAATGAACAAAAATTTGCTTCTTTTGAGGCACTAAAAGACCAAATACAGCAGGACGCAAACCAAGCGCGCCTGTTATTAGAATAGCTAAACGTGATAAAGTCTGCTCGCAGCGAAACCGTTTTGACCAATACACGCCTTAACGATACCAACTCCGGTATCGGGTATTATTAAAGGTAACCGGATACTACAATTTTATGAGTGATTACAAAGCCACATTAAATCTTCCAGAAACCGCCTTTCCAATGCGCGGTAACCTAGCCCAGCGCGAGCCTAAAATGCTTAAAGACTGGCAGGAAAAAGGGGTATATTCAAAAATCCGTGAAGCGAAAAAAGGCAAAAAGCCTTTTATTCTTCATGATGGCCCTCCTTATGCAAATGGCGATATCCATATTGGTCACGCGGTTAACAAAATTCTAAAAGACATTATTGTCAAATCGAAGAACCTGTCTGATTTCGATTCTCCTTATGTGCCTGGTTGGGATTGCCATGGTCTACCTATTGAGTTGATGGTAGAAAAGAAAGTAGGCAAACCGGGTAAAAAGGTCACGGCAGCGGAGTTTCGTCAAAAGTGTCGCGAATACGCACAAAAGCAAATTGACGGTCAAATGGCCGATTTTAAACGCTTAGGTGTGTTCGGCGAATGGGACAACCCGTATAAAACCATGGACTTCAAATCTGAAGCCGACATTATCCGTGCACTTAGCAAAATCGTTGATTCTGGCCATTTAGAAAAAGGGTTTAAGCCAGTGCATTGGTGTACCGATTGTGGTTCAGCACTAGCTGAAGCAGAAGTCGAGTATAAAGATAAAGTATCGCCAGCCATTGACGTGAAGTTTCCGGTTGCCGATGCCGCCGACATTGCACAAGCGTTCGGTGTTTCACCCCGTGATTTGACTGACCACAAAGCGGGCGTTGTTATTTGGACCACCACCCCGTGGACGCTCCCTGCTAACCGCGCAATCAGCCTACACCCTGAACTGACTTACGCCATTGTAGAAGTACAACCGTCAGGTGAATGGCTAGTGGTTGCGCAAGATTTGCTTGAAAGCTGCATGACCCGCTACGGTGTAGAGGATTTCCGGGAAGTGGCAACATGTACAGGTGCTGCGTTAGACAAGCTTAAAGTCAATCACCCATTTCTTGACCTAGAAGTCCCTCTTATTTTGGGTGAGCACGTTACCACCGATTCAGGTACGGGTTGTGTTCACACAGCACCTGCACATGGTGTGGACGACTTCAATGTAGGTAAACAGTACGATATCGAAGTTTATAACCCCGTGGGCAACAACGGTGTTTATTTAGAAAATACACCGTTATTTGCGGGTAAGTTCGTATTTAAAGCCAACGATGAAATCATTGAAACGGTAAAAGAAAAGGGTAACCTTGTTCTTAATGTTAAATACGAGCACAGCTATCCACATTGCTGGCGTCACAAAACGCCCATTATTTTCCGTGCTACGCCTCAGTGGTTTATCAGCATGGATAAAAAAGGCCTACGAGCTGAATCCCTAGCGCAAATTAAGCAAACTAAGTGGATCCCTGATTGGGGCCAAAACCGCATTGAGAAAATGGTAGAGGGCCGTCCTGACTGGTGTATTTCACGTCAGCGTACCTGGGGCGTGCCCATTCCTCTTTACGTGCATAAACTCACCGGTGAAATTCACCCTGAGTCTGCTGCATTAATGGAAAAAGTCGCCCTTGACGTTGAAGCTAAAGGCATTCAAGCCTGGTGGGATCTGGATGACGCTGAGCTACTGGCGGGCGAGCTAGATAATTATGAAAAAGTCACTGACACGTTAGACGTGTGGTTCGACTCAGGCGTCACCCACTACTTTGTTGTAGACCGTCGCGATGATATTCCAGCTTCTGCTGATTTGTACCTAGAGGGTTCAGACCAGCACCGTGGTTGGTTTATGTCGTCATTGATGTCGTCAACCGCCATGCATGGACATGCGCCCTACAAAGAAGTGTTAACCCATGGCTTTACGGTAGATGCACACGGCAGAAAAATGTCGAAGTCGGTAGGTAATGTTGTTGCACCTCAGGAAGTTACTAATAAGCTAGGCGCTGATATTCTTCGCCTTTGGGTCGCGTCTACAGATTACCGCGGAGAAATTGCAGTATCCGATGAAATTCTTAAGCGCGCAGCAGATTCTTATCGTCGTGTTCGCAACACGTCACGCTTCCTACTGGCAAACTTAAACGGCTTTAAAGTAGAAGATGCTGTGGCTGAAGAAGATATGGTGGCACTGGATCGATGGATTGTTGCCCGTGCTAAAGCGCTGCAAGCAGAACTTATCGAAGCGTATGATAAATATGACTTGCTAGTGGTATCGCAAAAGCTCATGCATTTTTGTTCAATCGAATTGGGTTCGTTCTACTTGGACGTAATTAAAGACCGTCAATACACCGCGAAAGCCGATGGTCTTGCGCGTCGCTCATGTCAAACGGCAATGTACCACATTGTGGAAGCGCTGGTACGTTGGATGGCGCCCATTACGAGCTTTACCGCGCAAGAAATCTGGGAAACCTTGCCAGGTGAACGCAGCGAGTTTGTATTTACCGAAACTTGGTATGAAGGTTTTAATGGCTTTACCCAAAGCGATACATTTAACGATGACCTATGGCATCAAGTCTTAAGCGTGAAAGACGCGGCAAACCAAGCAATGGAACAAGCCCGTAAAGATGGCGAGCTAGGTGGGTCTTTAGAAGCAAGCATTGAACTATATGCGTCTGAATCGCTATATAACGTGCTGGTTAAATTAGAAGACGAGCTTCGCTTTGTTCTTATTACGTCAGGCGCAACGCTTACCAAAGTAGATAGCGCGCCAGAAGGTGCCAAAGAAACAAGCGTTGACGGTTTATGGTTAACCGTAGGCAAGGCGAGTGGCGAAAAATGTGTACGCTGCTGGCACCATCGTGAAGATGTGGGTTCACATGAGGAGCACGAAGCGTTATGTGGACGTTGCGTTACAAACATTGAAGGCGAAGGGGAAGCGCGCAAGTATGCATAATTCTGCGCCAGTCTCCAACCCGTCAGCGTCTGGTTTGTCGATATTTCGACAAACCGGGCTGCGCTTTTTATGGATAAGCATACTGTCATTTGCCTTAGATCAATGGAGCAAATATGCGGTAATGGATAGCCTTTCACTGTATCAATCAGTGCAGGTTCTGCCTTTTTTCAATTTAACCTATGTACACAACTACGGCGCTGCTTTTAGTTTTCTAGACAGTGCAGGTGGTTGGCAACGCTGGTTTTTCACGGCCATTGCGATGGCAGTGAGTGGGGTTATTTTGTGGTGGCTTAAGCAGTCGCCTAAAAACCAAACCCTTCTGCCGGTGGCATTTTCTTTTATTCTCGGTGGCGCCTTGGGCAATGTTTATGACAGACTTGTGCATGGTTACGTTATCGACTTTTTAGATTTCTACGTGAACGGTTATCACTGGCCTGCGTTCAATATTGCAGATAGTGCTATTTTTATTGGTGCTGCGTTACTTATTATCGACATGATCAAAAACGGTGATAAGAACAAAAAAACTGACGCACCCAATACCTCACAGAAGTAACCGGAGGCCACATGACAGATATCATGATAATTGGTGCAGACAGTGAAGTTATACTGCACTTTGATTTAAAGCTGGAAGACGGATCGGCTGCCGATAGCACCCGTGTTAACAATAAGCCTGCGAAAATGGTAATGGGTGACGGCAGTTTGACTGCGAATTTTGAAGCCTGCTTATTAGGGTTGAAGAAAGGCGATAAGAAAGCCTTCACTTTAAACGCAAATGATGCGTTTGGAGAGCCTAACCCCAATAATGTGCATTATATGGAAAAAAGCAGGTTTGGTAGTGATTTGAAGATTGAGGAAGGTATGATTTTGGCATTTTCACAACCCGATGGTAGTGAAATTCCAGGTATCATTCGTAGTGTCGCAGGGGACTCTGTTACTGTAGACTTCAATCATCCGCTCGCTGGGCAAACGGTGATTTTTGATGTAGAAATTATTGACGTTAACCCGGGTAATTCTCAACAAGGTGAAAAGTAACTATGCAAATTCATCTCGCAAATCCAAGAGGCTTCTGTGCCGGTGTTGATCGCGCCATTACCATTGTTGAGCGGGCGCTAGAAATGTTTCAGCCGCCTATCTACGTGCGTCATGAGGTTGTGCACAATAAGTTTGTGGTAGATGGGTTACGGGAACGTGGCGCTATTTTTGTTGATGAATTGCATGAAGTTCCAGACGACAGCATTGTGATATTTTCTGCGCACGGTGTCTCGCAAGCCGTCCGAAAAAAAGCAGATGAACGTGGTTTAAAAGTGTTTGATGCCACCTGCCCGTTAGTGACTAAAGTCCATATGGAAGTGACCCGTGCCAGTAAAACCGGCACAGAATGTATTTTAATTGGTCATGCTGGTCACCCTGAAGTGGAAGGCACCATGGGGCAATACAGTAATGCCGAAGGAGGCATTTATCTGGTGGAGTCTGAAGCCGATGTTGCCACCTTGGTAGTTAAAGACCCTGCCAACTTGTATTACTGTAGTCAAACGACCCTATCGGTGGATGATACCGCGGATGTCATCGATGCACTGCGTGAAAAATTCCCCCATATTCAAGGGCCACGTAAAGACGATATTTGCTATGCTACGCAAAATCGGCAAGACGCCGTTCGCGACTTGTCCACAGACTGCGACGTGCTCTTGGTAGTGGGCGCGCAAAACAGCTCAAATTCTAATCGGCTTCGCGAACTTGCTGAGAAAATCGGCGCAAAAGCCTACCTCATAGCCGATGCCAATTGTATTCAACAAGCATGGCTTGAAGGTGTAGAGCATATTGGTGTTACCGCCGGTGCTTCTGCACCAGAAGTACTCGTACAAGGGGTGGTCAATAAACTTAAGCTATGGGGCGCAGTATCAGCCAGTGAGCGTGCTGGACGGGAAGAAAACGTTGAATTTGCTGTGCCTAAAGAGCTTCGCGTAAAACAAGTGAGTTAGCCACTCTAATAGACATATACACACAGTAAAAAACACCGCCATCGACGGTGTTTTTTTATAGGTTATTTGTACTGTAAATGTGCTTTCATTTCCCCATCAACTTTTACGCCCAAGTGTTTATCTTTGTTGCACCAAGAAAGACTGAGACAAAAATTACCTAAGTGATTGTTCATAAGCCGATTATACGTTTGAATTGTTAGCGATACCCGTTGCCACGCGTTTTTGCTCTAGACTACTACACTGATAATAATTTTAAGCTGATGTATCTCAGGTGAATATGAAGTGTATGTCCTCTCGTACACCCGCTGGTAAACAAGGCGGTGCGGGGCTTATTGAAATTTTGGTTACCTTGTTTATTTTGGCAGTAGGTTTGCTAGGGGTAGCTGCACTTCAATTTACCGGTTCTTTCGCTAATCGCGATGCCATTAGCCGTACCCAGGCGGAGTTTGTCGCCGCACAAGTGGTTGAGCGCCTTCGAATTGCCGCGCGCCCCGCCACTGTAGGTGACGGCATGGTTGTTAATAATGCCTATTTTGATGAAGGGGCGTTTAATTTTAGTGGCTTAACCTGTACCTCTAGCACCCATCCAAGTACTTGTTATTGCTTGTCGAAGCCGGCCGCCATTCCCAATTGTGAGGGCGCAAGCTGCAGTGAAGTCGACATGGCTCAATACGACGGTTGGGTGCTGTCGTGTGCTGCGGTACAAACCAACCCTAATACCCAAATTGCTTTATCTTGTACTGATAATAATAACAACGACCCTTATATTTGCAGCCCAGGCTCTCGTATTGAAGTGAACGTAAATTGGCCGGTGGCTTCTTCTGGCCACCAGCAATATACCCTCAACGCCCGCTGTAATAATGATGACAGTCAGCGCCTTGCCTGTGTGTATAAGGATATTGTGCTATGAAGTCATCATCAGGCTTTAGTTTGGTTGAGTTAATGATTACATTGGTGCTGGGCTTAGTCATTTCCGGTGCCGTCATTCAAGTGCTTGTGAGTAGCAATATTACGAATACGCTCAACCAAGCCGTTTCTCAGGTACAAGAATCTGGCCGATTTATTACCCATAGGCTCACGCAGGAGTTGCTCGAGGTAGGTAGATATGACGGTATTACAACATCAATAGATGACACCGTAGATCCTGTGGTAGAGGCGGCCTATGTACAAAATCATCCTGTGGCTGTACCCGGTGATTTTGTTTCCGATACCTTGTTAGGCAGTACACAAAGTGGCAGTGGTAGCAGTGATACACTGATGGTGAGCAAATTGGCTTCCCAAGACTGCACTGGAAATCGTCATGGGTATCTTAATAACGATGAATTTCATGTGGTGAACCTCTATTACCTTAGTGGCAACGAGTTTAAATGCACGGGGTATGATGGGCGGGTGCTACGAGGGCTTAAAGTACAAACGGTATCGCCTACCAGTGTTGTATTACTCGATAATGTTCATCGTTTTCACGTGCAATTTGGCGTGAGTGATACCATGGATGTTTCTAATGGGCAAACCATTACCTATATCACTGCCGATGAAGTTGGCGCCTATCGAGACCAAAATCAACAGGTTGTGTCACTTCGCTGGGCGCTGTTATTAGCGAGCTATCAAAATCAAGTACAACAAACCACAGCCAAGAAATTTGCCTTGCTCAACGAAAGTGCCATTTCTGTTTCCACCGATCATTACTACCAAGTCTTTAGCAAAACCATTGCTTTGAGAAACATGAAAAACCTCGTGAGGACGTCGGGATGAAGCAACAAGGGTTAGTTATGGTATTCGCACTCCTAGTGCTGCTTTCGTTAACCATCTTGGGGATAAGTGCAGTCTCTAGTAGTTTAACCCAATCGAAAATGGCGATGTCTACCCAGCAAGCAGGGCTGGCATTTGATGCGGCGGAAGCAGCCATTGCTGGCGTGTTCTTCGAATCTGAAGATGAAGTGCTATTGTCTGATGCTAACCTTACTGACCCGCTGTCCGAAGCCCGGCAAGGGAATGTTTATGACCCTCAGGTCAATACCTTAAGCTGCTTTGATGAAAACACCTGGACCAACCGACAAATGCCCAGCGGAGCGTTAGAAATAGGCAAGCAGAACATAGGTTCGGAAAATTATCAAAGCACCCCAGCGACCCAAAGCTGGTCACGTACGGCATTTATACGTGAACAAGCCTGTAGGGGCTCAAGCAATGTCATTGGCGGCAGTAATGTCAATTGTCATGTATTTATCATTCGTGGTTGTGGGAAGGTAGATGGAAAGCCTTCTACTGTTGCCAATACACTTGCAGCGTCAGTGTTTGGCCCTGCATCTCAATAGTAAGGTAGTGTGCATGTCTCGGCTTATCAGCTTTATCACCTCATGTTTATTGTTTGCCTGCATAGGTGTAAGTGCACTGGCCGACGATTTAGATATTTACCTAGGTTCGTCAGCTAACTCGGTAACCTATAACCCTAACGTGCTTTTTATTATGGATACGTCAGGCAGTATGACCAGCACAGACAATACCGGTCAATCTCGCATGTTACGGGTACAAAATGCACTCAAAGATGCGCTCGGTTCAGCCACAAATATCAATGCGGGGCTAATGCGCTTTTCTGACTACGGCGGGCCCATTTTATATCCCATTCAAGGAATTGATGACGCGGTGCGCCCAGAATTGGTGACATCCACCAGCGCGTCAAATCATGACGGTTATGAAATTAATGGCAATGTAGATATTACCGATGATGAACTGGTGCTAAGTTCAGGTACAGATACGGTGCTCACTGGGTTGAGATTTAGTGATATGAACATCCCTCAGGGGGCTACCATTGTTAGTGCTTACCTTCGTTTTACGTCCGAGAAATTCAATGTTGCCGGCACTCAATTTACCATCAAAGGGGAGGCGAATGCCGACAGTGCTGAATTTTCTACCGCTGCGTCAAATCTATCTACACGCACGCAAACGAGTGCGCAAGTGCAGTGGGACACAGATAATGACTTTCCCGCGGCTGGAGAAATCGTTACCAGTCCAGATATATCGTCCGTTATCGAAGAAATCGTTGGCTTATCTAGCTGGTGTGGTGGACAAGACCTTTCTCTATTCGTTGAAGGCACAAGTTCAGATGCCGCCAGTCACCGTTTAGCGCGAGCATTCGATTCAGGGCAAGGTGGTGCGCCTCAGTTGGTGGTGGTTTACGACGATAGTACCGCCACAGGTTGTATTGGCGGCGAAGCAGTTTATCAGGTGTCTAGTTCTCGCGATAATCTTGAAGAGGATTATCGCGGCTATGAAAGTACAGGTTCAGAGCTCACTTTCAGTGACTATTACAACAACTATATTGGTATTCGTTTTCAGAACATTAATATTCCTCAAGGGGCAACAATAACCGAGGCGTATCTAGAATTCACGGCTTATGATACCTACAGGTATAGCGGTGCCAGTATGCAGATTCAAGCCGTAGCCAATGATGATGCCGACGACTTTTACCCTAACTATCGTCATCAACTAAGAGACCTAGATAAAACCTCTGGCGTAACCTGGTCTATGCCAAGTTTCAGGCGTTACTCCGATTACACGTCGCCAGACTTATCATCCATTGTGTCTGACATCGTGAATCGTCCGGGCTGGGAGCCCGGTAACGCGATGGCGTTTGTATTCAGTGATTTTAATAGTTATCGAGGCGTGTATAGTTACAACGATGTGCCCTCTGCAGCCCCTCGACTGGTGGTGAAATTTAATGGGAATGCTACGCCAGGGGCGAGTTCAACAGTGAGGGAACTGCTTATTAGTAAAGTGGACGAACTTAGCGCAAGTGGTTACACACCCATCGTAGATACACTGTATGAAGCTGTAAATTACTACGGTGGTAGAGAGGTTGATTGGGGATTAGCGCGGGGTAATTACAATGTATCTAATACGGTACGAAAGAATACGCGAGTGAGTCACAGAAGTAGCTATTTAGGAAGTGATCCGGTACGCCCTAGCGGGTGCACGGACGATAACTTATCTGATAGTGATTGCATCAATGAATATATCCCCAGTGGTGCAACATACCTCTCTCCTGTCAATGATCTACAGTGTCAAACAAACAATCATATTGTGCTGCTGTCTGATGGCGAGGCGAACAACAATCATAGTGTGTCGAGAATTGAGGCATTGCTTAATCAAAGCTGTACAGGAAGTGGAGGGGAAAAATGTGGCTTAGATTTGGTCAGAGATATTAGCGAGTCAGAGACGTCATCTATCGATAGACGCGTTATTACTCACACTATAGGCTTTGCGGCAAATACCTCCGCCAATAATTTTCTCAATCAGTTAGCACTGCAAAGCGGAGGGGGCTTTTACCAAGCGGACAACAGCACAGAGTTACTGGACGCCTTTAATACTATTTTACGTTCAGTGAAAGACATTAACGCCACCTTTGTTTCACCCGGTGTTGCGGTAAACCAACTCAACCGATTAACGCACCGAGACGAATTGTATTTTGCTTTGTTTAAACCCAGTGAAGGGGCTATTTGGCCCGGCAACCTAAAACGCTATCGTTTAGATGGTGATGAAGTGCTGGATAAAAAAGGGCTGGATGCGGTAGACAGCGTGACGGGCTTTTTCGCTGAAAACTCCCACAGTTATTGGTCGGTACTTGCTGATGGCAATGATGTTAGGGAGGGAGGCGCAGCCAGTAAAATGACTGCCAACCGTCACCTTTATGTGTTTAATGCAAACGGGGTAATAACGAGTTCGAGCAATGTGCTTCATGAAGATAATAGCAGTATCACAGTGGAAGATTTAGGTATTGAAGATGAAACTGATGCACAAGACCTGCGCACCACATTGCTTCAATGGGCGCGAGGGGTTGATGTTAAAGACAGTGATGGCGATGGTGACACCACAGATATTCGTCTTCAAATGGGAGACCCTATTCATTCTCAACCGGTTATCGTCAATTATAGTGAGACAGATTCAGCTATTTTCGTTGCTACTAATCATGGCATGTTGCACTCCATTGATGCGGCAACAGGGGAAGAAAATTTTGCCATTATGCCCCGCAGCCTATTGCCGAACTTACATCATTTTTATCAGGATATTTCCACGTTTGAGCACAAATATGGCTTGGACGGTGACATGGTACTTCGCACGGTAGGCAATAGTACCTATCTCTATCTAGGTATGCGTAGAGGCGGTAACAATTACTACGTGTTTGACGTTACCCAAAAGACTTCACCAACGCTGAAGTTTATGATTGAAGGGGGAACGGTAGGGTTAGAAAAACTGGGTCAAACCTGGTCCCGGCCGACTATCACCAAGGTGCGTTACGGTACAGAAGAGAAAAATGTGATGATCGTGGGCGGCGGCTACGACGTGGCGCAGGATGATAAAACGGTGCGCAGCGTAGATGGCGTGGGCAACGCGGTGTTTATGTTTGATGCAGACACCGGAGATTTACTTTGGTCTGCTAGTAACAGTGATGCCACCGTAAACCTAGAGCATATGAACTACAGCATACCGGCGCGAATTTCTGTTATTGATAGAGACAATGACGGCTTCGCTGATCACATGTACGCCGCGGATATGGGCGGGCAATTGTTTCGTTTCGATATTTACAATGGTGAAACGGGAGACAATTTTGTGAAAGGCGCAAGGCTTGCCGATTTTGGCGGAGATACCGCTGAAACCCATCGGCGATTTTTTTACGGTCCGGACGTCACAGAAATAGCACTAGGTGATGAGCTTTACTATGGCGTGGCAATAGGCAGCGGATGGCGAGCGTCTCCCCTTGATGTCACCATTGAGGATAATTTCTATTTAATAAAAGATGAGGGTGTATTTAATCGTGATAGCGACGGTCATTACACTTTCATGTCTACCATCAGTGAATCGCAGCTTTATAATGCCACGGAACATGGTTTAACCAGCACTGATGAAAGTGAGCAAGCGATTGCGGCGGCTGAATTTGCCAACAAAGCAGGGTGGTACATTGAATTGACCACCGAAGGCGAAAAGGTATTGGCGTCGCCCTTAATTATAGACTACAAGGTATTCTTTACCACTTATGTGCCCGCGGTATCGAGTACGAGTGCGTGTGCTCCACCCACGGGCAATAGCCGCGCATACTTGGTTAATATGTTTAATGGAAACGCCGTAAGCGACCTCAATAATAATGGTGATTTAGACAGTGGAGATAGATACGCCGACTTAAAGCAAACTGGGATTGCGCCGGAAACTAAAATATTGATAGAGGACATAGTAAGCCCTGTGGTGTGTTTAGGCACTGAATGTGTTTCTGCGGTTATCCAGGTGGATGAAGAGGGAAATGAGGAAGCATGTACATCGGCATTCGCTTGTTTGGCTGAGAATATCTACGGAAAGTTTGAACGAATTCAGCGCGGCGCGTGGCATTCAGAAACCGAGAGAAATGAGTAAATATAATGAGACACCCTAGCTTAGAACGAGGCTTTTCCTTAATTGAACTCATGATTGTCGTTGCCATTATTGGCATAATTGCGTCCATTGCCTATCCTTCGTACCAGTCAACCATTGTCGGTAGCTACCAGCGTACTGCGCAGGCCGATCTTATGGCTTTTGCTGCGGCCATGGAGCGTCACCACAGTGGTGGTTTTTCTTATACTGGCGCGGGTGAAAACGGCGGAAATACCGGCACCCCGAGTATATTCTCAAGCTATTCTCCCGCCACCGAACCTGAAGCGAATAAACGCTACAACCTCACTATTTTATCTGCAGACGCCTTAAGCTATCAGCTAAAAGCTACTCCTGTAGAAGGTACCTCACAAGCCAGCAACGGTGCATTGTTTTATTACAGCGATGGCCGCAAAGGGTGGGATGAGAACAACAATGGGTCGTTAGACGCGGGCGAATTTTGCTGGGCGTGCTAGCGCATTAGTTGCTATTTTGCGCAGCAGGAATAAACGGGGCAAGTCGCTCAACATCTGTTTTTTGCAAAGGTGAAAACATCAATGCTGGGTTAATCTGCGATAACGCATATTCATCATACTCATTTTGTATTGCTACGGCATGTTGCCATTGCGAATAAAGTTGATGGTGAAAGAGCAAGAAGCCCAGCATACCAACCACAAACAGACTTGCCGCTAACAGCACATCTAGTAACGCAAATCCAGCACTAGCGTGGGGGGCGACCCGACGTTTAGTCGAAGTCGTTCCAGCTATGTGGAACGGGATAGATATTTTGCAATTCAGCCCGTTGCTGCAAGGCAGAGAGCACATTTTTTTCATACGTAATGTTACCGTAGTTGTTTAACGTTAGCTGACCGTTGGTGACCAAAGCGCCGAAGAGTTTAGCGCCATGTTCAAGCGTCGCATTGCGGCGGTTTGATTCAGCGTCGAGTTGTACCAATAAGCCATAAAAAGATGCCCTGTTCCCTAGGGCAATATTGCCATTTTTTACAATCACTAAGACAGGCGCGTCAAGGGAACCAAGTTGAGTATCGTCAGGCAGTTCCCAATCACCTTCTACCCAAATCACTGACTCTTTCGACATCGCTTGGCGGCTTGGCGCTTCTTGTGAACCCAGCTTTTGTGCCTCTAGGATGTGCTGAAAATGGGAAGCAGAAAGCGGTTCGAAGTCCCGATTAAACAGCTTTTGGGTGAGGTTTGATTGGTCGCTGGTGACGGCTTGTAGTGGAAACCAGAAGAGGCTGGAGAAACGAAAAAAATCTTGTTTGATATGTAGGCTCGGCGACACTAATGAGAGGGTTACAGTGAATAGAACACTGCGGGTATTATTGCTATTAATAAACGTTTGGTAAGCGATATCTAGCTGTTCGCTCTCCAGGCTTTGCAGGGTATTAATATCGGCAGTTCTTAATTGCATTGCTACAGAGGCATGCCGGGCATGCAGTTGAGCATACGCCTGGTTATAGGCAAGCCCCCGTTTCACCATCTGCAGTTCGTTGGTCAACCGTTGGCTCACTACCCATAGCGACAGGCTCACAATACTGAGCAATATGCCCATGGTTGCTAGGGCTACAGCTCCTTTTTCTTGGGTGAGTGGATTAAAACGGGTGTGCATTGGTTGCGCTTATTAAAAAAGTACGGCTCGATGTTAGCCCTGCTTGTTGGGCAGATTGTAAGGTGAGAGTCACTACCCATGCTGGCTGCCCCGCTTGTTTGGGTTTTATTTCAAACGCTGACACATACGTTTTACGGGTATCGGTAATGTCGTGCCACCCGCTGGCTTCGCAGGATTTCCCCGCTACTCTAAACTCTAATGCTTTGTTATTCAGGCGAAACCCAAAATGTTCTGATGGCGAGGCTAAGGAAATAGCGCCATCTTTATTTTTATCGTAAGCGAAAAGCACACAGGAGTGTTGAGGCGCATTGGGGTGATGCCCCACGTGAATGTTGGCCAAAGTACCGTTGAGGGCTAGCTGATTAACTAACGTAGATGTATCGTGGGAGCTCGCCACATAGCCTGCGCGGGAAAGTTGCAACGTCAACGTTTGGGTTAATAGCCTAAGCTCGCTTTCTAGGGTGAGTTGTTGCTGGATTTGATACATAGAATGTCCCAGCGTAAGCATAAAGGTGATGGCAGAAGTCAGGAATGCTGCCCCTATGGCTACAGAGAGCATAAGCTCTACAAGCGTAAATCCATTGCGTCTTAACACTGGGGCACTCCACGATGCGTTAATTCATTAGAATCTGCGCAAAAACGAGCTCGTCCAAAATTACTGAGCACGATTTTGCCCTTGTGGGACGAGTTTGAAACAAATAGCGTCAATGCCAGAGAAAAGCCCAATCCATGAATACCATCAAAACTGATGGTAGTAGCCTTTTCGCTGTTGAGGGTCAGGGTGGCGCTTAGCTGGGATAAAGGGAGTTGGTAGGTTTGATTATCTAATTGGCATGCATCGCTGGCATGGCAATCGCAGGCACCCTGCGTAGACAGCCCTATACAGCCTGATTGGCTGGGATCGAAAGAGAGATAAACCTTGCGTCTATGACTCAGTGCGTAGCTTCTCGCATGCTGAATAAACAAGTGGCTATGCTGAATTGCGCCAACAAACTCAGTTTGCTTTTTCCAATGAAAAAAGGAAGGGGCAGCCAGGGTAGTCATTAGGCCCATTAAGGCCACGCATATCATACTTTCCATTAAGCTTGCCCCGCGTTGAAAAAAGAAAACCATGCTTTTGTCCGGTTATTACCGTGTTCAGTCATTGATAAATTGAGCATAAATAAAATACGGAAAGAAGGAAGCTGTACTATGGGTGTGAATAAGTATGAATGCGTGACAATACGCTATGGGTATAGCCTGTTAGAGCTGCTGGTGGTAATGGCGTTAGTGGGCATATTGCTGTCTGTCGCCGTACCCAGCTATCAAGCTCAGCGCGAAAGTGCTCTGCGGTATCAAGTTATGACGTATCTGTTAAATATACAAATTCAACAGGCCTACTTTGTTATGAACGAGGGCACGTATCGGTCATTATCGCAATTGCCGGTGTTTGACAATGGGAGCGTCAGTGTTACTGAGGACGAAGCCAGCGCAGGGGACTATTCTATTACTGCCACCCTGTTATTTTTAAGTGAAGAGGAAGCGTGTAGAAAACTTACCGTTACTTCGCTAGCGACCGAACCTTTAGCATGCTGGCGATAATCGTGTACTCTCTAGCGGGAATGTTTATTCGCAGGTTAACTCGTCGCCACTAAGATCTTCTTTTATTCCGTCGTCGTTGCTATCTATGGCGATGGAAATTCTACCGTGTAGGGCAATCAGTAGCGCTGTTGCAAACGTGCTATCTTGGTTGTCTGGACATAAGGTAATGGTAGTACGGATACTGCTGCTACCCTCTTGCGCAAACAATATAGGGTCAGTCACACCACTGATAACATTGCGCTGGTGTATAGGGTCTGACGTGGCAATTAACCTTTCATCCTCATCTCTTTTGCTGTTGCTATTGGTGTCAATAAATATCATCTTTGCGTTGCGCCATTCAGACGAACAATCCATATAATCGCTGGTGGCGCAAAGCGTAACGGTAAGCTGCTCGTTGATGGCGGTAAATCTGGCGTGTTGTGCCAAGGCGCTAAGGCGGTTGACGTCTGAGGTAATACGGTTTTGCGTAACTATATTCGACACGCTAGGGGTAACCGTGGCCACTAAAATGGCCAAAATAGCAATGGCAATGAGCATCTCAAGTAGTGTGAGGCCCTTATGCTTGCGGGGGCTGGCAAACAAAGCTGGATAAGACACAGTAAATTACATAACCTTAATTAACATTGATTATTGACGCCGCTATCGCTTAAATAGAAGCGTTGCATAGCATACCGTGTAGAGTAAACTAATCCTGTTAGAATAGGGTATAGTAATCGGAAGGTAAGCATCATCCGTAATACTAAGCATGGAACGTGATGATAATATTAGGTTATTGGCAATAGTAAACCCACGAATAACACTAACATCTAGCCTTAGTTTATCGTAAACTCATATCTCAGGACGCCTACAAACAACGTGGATATTATGATGCAAAAACAAGCAGTTATTGAAGAAATGAAAGTGCTGCCTGACATTGATGTAGCCTTTGAGGTTGCTCGTCGAGTCTCGTTTATTAAAAAACAACTTCTGGCCTCAGGGTTAAATGCCCTTGTGCTAGGTATTAGCGGTGGCATTGACTCTTGTACATTGGGGCGGTTAGCGCAATTAGCCGTAAACGAGCTAAACGAAGAAAAACACGAAAACTACCAGTTTATTGCTGTTCGCCTTCCGTATGACACGCAAGCCGATGAACAGGATGCCCAAGCATCTATCGACTTTATTCAGCCTAGCCAGTCGGTAACGGTAAATGTACAGCCAGGTGCTGACGCGATTCATGCCTCTACCACTGAAGCGCTAGCAAACACTGGGCTGCTTCCTGACAGTGACGCAAAAGTTGATTTCGTCAAAGGTAACGTTAAAGCCCGTACACGCATGGTTATTCAATACGAAATTGCCGGTTTAGTGGATGGCTTAGTGTTGGGCACAGATCATTCAGCAGAAAATATAACAGGGTTTTATACTAAGTATGGCGATGGTGCCTGTGATCTTGCGCCATTGTTTGGATTAAGTAAGCGTCAAGTGAGGCAAGTTGCAGCGCATTTGGGGGCGCCTCACAATATTATCACCAAAGCACCCACAGCGGACTTAGAGTCGCTATCGCCGCAAAAAGCAGATGAACAAGCGCTGGGAATGACCTACGACCAAATTGACGATTTTCTAGAGGGAAAATCAGTGTCAGCGGATGTCGATGAGAAACTTCTTTATATTTATCAACGTACCCAGCACAAGCGTGTTCCTATTCCCACAATTTATGATGAGTAGTTGCTATGAAAAAAATTGAAGCCATTATTAAACCATTCAAAATGGATGATGTACGTGAAGCCCTCGCTGAAGTAGGTATTTCTGGCATGACAGTGTCAGAAGTGAAAGGCTTTGGTCGCCAAAAAGGCCATACAGAACTTTATCGTGGTGCCGAGTATCAAGTGGATTTTCTTCCAAAAATCAAGATAGAACTGGTACTTGATGATGAGCGTGTAGAGCAAGCCATTGAGGCCATTGAGAGCTCAGCGAAAACTGGAAAAATTGGTGACGGTAAAATCTTTGTTTACAACGTAGAGAGTGCGTTACGTATCCGCACCGGGGAGCAAAACGAGGAAGCAATTTAAAGGCGATTAGCCAAGGTTGGCTTTAAGTATTTGCGTAATAACGAAAAAGGGAGCCATCGGCTCCCTTTTTTATCTGCGCTTTAGTGTTCTTCACCGCCGCCACAACTCCCACCTGCGTGAGCATGGCCGTGGGCTAACTCTTCTTCTGTTGCGTCACGTACGTCAACCACTTCAACGTCGAAGGTCAGCGGAATGCCGGCTAGCGGGTGGTTACCATCTACAACCACTTCATCTTCAGTGGTTTCGATGATAATTACCGACTGTTCGCCTTCAGGCGTAGTTGCTCTAAAAGACATACCTACTTCCACGTCCATGCCGTCAAACATAGTGCGAGGTACGCGCTGAACTAGGGCGTCTACACGTTCCCCGTAGGCCTTTTCAGGCTCAACAGATAAATTGAATTTGTCACCTTTCTCTTTACCAATGAGGGCTTCTTCTAAGCCTTCAATAAGAAAACGTCGACCTTGTAGTACCACCAATGGCGCTTTTCCTGCCGACGAATCTAGTTCAGTGCCGTCTTCAGTGGAAACTGTGTAGTGAAGGCTGACAACGCTATCAGAAGTAATGGTCATAGATAATCCTGTTTTTGGGCCTCTTAATGAGGCGATGAATGTGATTAAGTGTGCGCAATCTCTATTTACGCTTTTTTATAATATTGCTCGGGTTTTGCTCAATATTATAAGGTTGTGTGTTAGGGTAGCAGGTTATGTCTGGATTTTCTGCCAAACGATGGCAATCTGTTTCTTTTGTGTCGTTAGACAGAACAGCCATCAACCAGGTTTCTGCTTGCAATTTGGCGGTGGCAATTATGTTACCTGCCCGTCGCCAGTTTTCACCAAGTTGTTTTTCAAGGGTTTCGCCTGGTGCAACCGAGGTTGCGTGGTTCAAGGTAAAGCTATAAGCGGCGCGTTTGTTCTTTCCCAAAAACCGCGTGCGAGCCACGACTTCTTGCCCCATATAACAGCCTTTGTCGAAATCTATTCCCTCAACGGCTTGCACATTAAGCATTTGTGGAATGTATTCGTTTACGCCGCTCTCACTTAAGGTAGGAATGAGGTTGTCAATGAGTATGGCATCGAAAACAGCTTGACCGTATATGGCCTCTACTGCCTCTGCCATCTTTTCTTCCCATGCTTCAGCATGCTCGGCTGTAATCAGCGCGTAAAACCCTGCTTGAGTATAAGGGGTTTTAAATAACAAGCCGTTTGCACTACTGACGGAAGACATCGGCGAGTCTGGCAAGCTGTCAAAGAACGACTTACAAAGCGAGTTGGCAAGCGCGTCGCTAATAAAATAATGATGGTATGCCTCGCTAGCATCAACAATATCCACTTTTGAAAATACGCCATACTTGTTCAGCTGTGCCAGTGAATGTGCGCCTGCATCTTTATTTGAAATCAACACCACGCCATCATTAAACCGCGCTACATAAGGCACCGACCAGGTTTTACCTTTATTATCACAATGCGCGCAAATCCTTACCTGATGCTTATCTAGGTCGTTAATATTCACGGTGAGTTGACCATGCAGGTAACTGTCTGTTTGCTCCCCCGTTGCGCTAATGAGCATTTGATTAGTCAAGCGAACGGCGTAGCTAGACGGTAAAGCAGAAAGCGTTGATAAAGCTGTCATTTAATATTCCACTAATTCAAAACACGAATTTGAGACCCTAATAGGTCTAAGGTGAGGGGAGAATACAAGATATCAAGGATAACGAGCTAAAAAAGTGCGAAATGCCAGAGTAAACTAAGTTTCATTGTCTTCCCATAGCAAAGCCATTCGCTATGCTCACACACATGTACAACAAAAACACGGTGAATCAGACTAAAAGGGCAGTGATCAACAGACGAAGTACATGATAATATCCCCCATGTCCTAATCACTAGAAAGCGAATATGTTTGAACAGAAAAGACTAGCCCGACTCAAATGGGCGTGCCGTCGCGGCATGTTAGAACTTGATGTGTTGTTAATGCCTTTTGTTGAAGAAGCCTTCGGCGATTTAACTTACGAAAAACAAGTCGTTTTCGAGCGCTTGCTTACCAGTGATGACCCCGATTTGTTTGCGTGGATAATGGGGCATCAAAAATGTGATGACCCTGAACTAGCAGACATGGTGGCTACCATTGTAAACCGTGTCAAAGTATAGGCTTACATTACACTATTCATCACTGCGCCAATACAAGGTGGTGCTACCCTTAGCGTCACTAATCATATGTGCCGCGTGTATGCCTTCGCAAGTGGCATCATATGCTTACACACCCTTGTTTTTTCTTGCCGCAATTGTTGTTACGCTTTGTATAAAAGACGTATTCGTTTGTGACAAGTTAGGCGAAATTGAGGTATATACACTAACAGCAAAAGGGCAGCTTATTTTGCATGCTTCGGCGCAAGAGCAAGGGGCAGATCACGTTTACACGCTTCATCCCGAATCGAAGATTATGCCCTGGGGTGTTGCACTGTCTGTCTATCAACCTTCTGATTATTGGTATCAGCGGTCATCTAAACATCTGCGTTGGGTACTGAAAGGTGAATGCCCAGCGCGCGATTACAGAAGGCTTTGTCGGGTTTTAGCCCAAACAAACCTTCACCCAGAAACAAGGAAAACGACTGATGTTTCGTGAGTATTCAAAAGCGTTGTTTAAACGGGTTGACACCCGTCAGCTTATGCAATTTCGTCCACCGATACTTCCACCTCGCATCTATTCCAAACAGATCAACGTGGACAATAAACACTACGCGGCGTACTGCCAGGAAATGCACTGGCCCAAAAGTCACCGTATGCATCCTGTTTATCTGCAAATGCTGTCACTACCGTTACAAATGCAGTGTCTACTAGATAAAAAAAGCCCCTTCCCATTACTTGGGCTTATTCATGGCAAAAATGATATCTCTGTTCTAGGTGATTGTGATCTTAGCGCGCCTTTTGAATGCCGCGTAAGGTTTGGCGACGTTCGCCCCCATAACCGAGGCTGGGAATTTGATATTTTGCTTGAGGCATTTCAGCAAGGTCAGCGTGTTTACCAAGCCATAAGCAGTTATCTTGTAAAAGTAAAAGCGGTGCATGTTGCGCCCAAACCTGTGTCACTGGATAGTCTGAGTACGTGTGACGATGAGACGGAAACACCCATCGATGAATTAACGGTGACGGCGGATACAGGCAGGCGTTATGCGAAACTCTCCGGTGACTATAACCCTATACATCTTTATGGGCTTACTGCGAAGCTGTTTGGCTTCCACCAGCCCATTGCCCATGGCATGTGGACCTTGGCAAGAAGCCTTTCAAGCTTAATGGAAAACGAAGAGCGGGATATTTCTAAACTCACCTGCTCGTTTAAGCGGCCGGTGTATCTCCCCAGCAAGGTTCAAGTCACCAAGTGGTGTGAGGATGAGGTAGGTGTACAGGTTACTGTGTCTGATCATCAGAATAAGCACAAACACATGGCAATGAGTGTCACATTTTAAAAAAGGAGCCAATGGCTCCTTTTTCAATTTTCGGTGACAGGCACAGACGTGGCTGTTAACGAGCCGGGCACGGGCCGCGCATTGCTCTTCTCTGGCACCAAAATGGTGGGTAGAGGTTCGTCTAATTGGTTTGGATGATCCAAGTTAAAATGTAACCCTCGGCTTTCTTTACGTGCCATAGCACAGCGTACAATCAATTCTGCCACTGTGACGAGATTTCTAAGCTCTAATAAATTGTTACTGACGCGAAAATGCGAGTAGTACTCATTAATTTCCTGTTCAAGCAGCTGAATTCGTCGCATTGCACGTTCTAGCCGTTTGTCCGTTCTCACTATGCCAACATAATCCCACATAAACAGTCTGAGTTCGTGCCAATTATGTTGGATGATAACTTCTTCGTCTGAGTCAGATACTTGGCTTTCATCCCACGGCGAAATTGCTTCTTCACAAGACGCGAAGGGCAATTGTGCGAGAATGTGCTCAGCTGCGGAAGACGCAAAGACGACGCATTCCAGTAATGAGTTGGATGCCATACGGTTTGCACCGTGAAGCCCGGTATACGCCACTTCACCAATGGCGTAAACATTGTCTAAATCTGTTTTTGCATTGAAGTCTGTCATGACGCCGCCGCAACTGTAATGGGCAGCAGGCACCACAGGGATGGGTTCTCGGGTGATGTCTATGCCCAATGAGCGGCATTTGCGGTAGATATTAGGAAAATGCTTAACAATGAAATCCGCTGGTTTATGACTGATATCTAAATACATGCAGTCAGCTCCGAGGCGTTTCATTTCATAGTCGATTGCTCGGGCTACCACGTCACGAGGGGCTAAGTCGGCCCGTTCATCAAACTTGTGCATAAACCGAGTGCCATCAGCATGACAAAGGTTCGCCCCTTCGCCGCGAAGGGCTTCGGTAATCAAGAAGTTTCTGGCTTGCGGATGGAACAAACAGGTGGGATGAAACTGGTTAAATTCCATGTTTGCTACCCGGCAGCCCGCGCGCCATGCCATGGCAATACCATCACCACTTGATACGTCTGGGTTTGAGGTGTATTGATACACTTTACTGCCGCCACCTGTGGCAAGGGCAATAAATGGCGCGCGAATAACTTCGACATGCTCTTGCTGTCTATTCCATACATATGCCCCCACGCACCGACCTTTATCCTGTTTTGAGGGAATTAAATCTATCGCGTTATAGCGCTCGAAAACATGAATGTTGGGGTGGGTAGACACAGCGTCATTCAAGGTGATTTGAAGCGCCTCTCCCGTGGCGTCAGCGGCATGTAATATTCGACGGTGGCTATGACCGCCCTCACGGGTTAAGTGGAAACGCTCTTCGCCAGATTCCGTTTTTTCGGTGTCAAAGGGCACGCCATAGCCTATCAGCCAACTCAACGCCGCTTTGGCGCGCTCTGTAGTGAAACGTACCGCAGGCTCTTCACACAACCCGCCACCAGCATTAAGCGTATCTTTAACGTGAGCGTCAATCGAATCTTGCTCATCGAAAACCGCGGCAATGCCGCCCTGGGCATACCGCGTAGACCCTTCGTTTCTATCACTTTTGCTGAGCACGATAACCTGACAATGGTCAGCAAGCTTTAAAGCAAGGCTTAACCCTGCGGCTCCGCTACCAATAATCAGTACATCACATCGGTGTTCAATAGCATTTGATGTGGAAGTTAGTGAAGACGACACTGATTTCATGTATTTTTGTATATATTCAAATGAACAAAGGTTCGGCAAGTCTAATGGATGAGGGGCAAAACACAATGCTCCCTTTCACTTTACACTCGCATTTTTTAGTATTTTTAATATAAATTGAGAACTTTTTTCAAAAGCTAGCGTCTACAACAATGCTTGCGAGAGCTATTGGGTAGTTGAAGTAAGGAGTAATGGCTCGAATGAGCGAGCAGATAACCGATCAACAATTGGTTGAGAAAGTACAACGTGGCGATAAGAATGCATTTAACTTACTGGTGACAAGATACCAGCACAAAGTGATGCACCTCGTTTCACGGTACGTAAAAAACACAGGCGATGTTGCAGATGTAACGCAAGATGCTTTTATTAAGGCATATCGTGCGCTTCCTAATTTTAGAGGCGACAGTGCGTTTTACACCTGGCTATATCGTATTGCGGTTAACAGTGCTAAAAATTATTTAGTTGCACAAGGTCGTAAGCCGCCGGCGAGTGATGTGGATGCTGATGAAGCTGACTTTTATGAAGGCAGTGACGCTTTAAAAGAGCAGTCCACACCCGAGCGAAGCTTACTGTCAGACGAAATAGAAGAAACCCTATTTCGCGTGGTGGAGAAACTTCCCGATGATTTGCGTATGGCAATTACTTTACGTGAAATCGAAGGGTTAAGTTACGAAGAAATCGCGAACGTTATGGCCTGTCCTGTAGGTACAGTAAGATCACGTATTTTCAGGGCGAGAGAGGCAATTGATAAAGTTATTCAACCGCTATTAGAAAATTAAATTTGAGGAAAGTGAACTTTCCCAAGATGAAGCTGACTAATAGCTGTGTTAGGGTAGAAAATGATCGCAAATGGTCAGGAAATGAATATATGACGCAACAGCAAGAAAAAATGTCCGCATTCATGGATGGTGAACTCGATGATAGTTCAATTATCGACACCATTAAGCAGGACGCAGAACTACAAGCTAAGTGGCAGCGCTATCATGTAATGAGAGGCGTTATGCGCAAAGAGATGCATGTTGCGCCAAACTTAGATATTGCTTCTTCTGTGGCTGCTGCGCTAGATGCTGAGCCCGCTATTGTCGCACCTAAGACGTCCCGTTGGCGCTCAATGCCGGTGCTTGGTAACGTGGTGCCTTTTGCTAAACAGTCTGGGCAGTTCGCAATGGCAGCTTCTGTTGCTGTCGCGGTTATTCTCGGTGTTCAGAACTTTAATCAACCTGCGCCTACAGAACCATTTATGACGGCACCGACAGCCGGGCCGCAAGGTGGCTTATCGCCAGTTAGCTTAGAGCAAACGCGTGCGCTTCCTCGTAATGACATGAACGAAATGTTAGAGAAGAAGAGAAAGATTAACGCACTTATCGCTGACCATGAGCAACAGCTGTTATTAAAGCAGGCGCAAGAGTCAGAAGAAAATGAAAATGAGGTTAGCCCTAACGAGCGCCCATAACGACGTAGTTTCATGAAAATTAAATGTATTAATAACGTACCAGCGCCTCGTTCGCTGGTACGCGTGTTTTCGGACACAGTAAAACGCAGTGCCCACAAGCTCGTGGCCTTGTTGTCAGTGGCAGGTATGCTGACGGCACCTATTGCCCTCGGGCAAGAAACTCAAATAAACCCTGCTGACGACGAGCAACCAAAAGAAGTGGTTACCCATTCGCCCACGCAAGATTCAGAGGCCGAATTCAAGCAACCAAGCGTAGATCGGATTCAAAACCAACCTGCTGTGTTGGCTGATACTCAGCGTTTAGCATCCCCCAAAAGCACCGCTGATTGGTTAGCCCGTTTAAGTGAGGTCATTGAAACCCGTAATTTTCAGGTTTCTTTTGTGCAAAGTCGCGCTGATGGCGACACTATGCCTTACCTTTGGCGTCATGCTGTTATGCCCAATGGCATTAAAATGGAACAGTTAAACCTGCAAAACGGGCCTGGGCGGGAACTTATTCGCGTGGGTCACGTGGTAAGTGTATTCGAGCCAGATGTTTCGCCATACAGCTTGAAGTCTGAACATATCAATGGCCCAATTCCAAGCACGCTATTACATCATCCCGAGCGTTTAAAGCAGGGGTATGAGTTTGTTTCCGTGGGAAGAGCTAGAGTGGCGGGCAGACCTGCTCAGCAAATACGTATTGTTAGCCGCGACAACAACCGGTTTAGTTATCAGCTATGGTTAGATGAAGACACTGGCATGTTGTTAAAGCTGAATATGCTTGATTTACAAGGTGGCTTGTTAGAACAGATTCAGGTGACGTCATTACAAATGACAGAACAACCTAACCCTTATTTTGAACGAATTAATCAGGCCAGCCTGCCCAAGCCGTTGGTACTCTCCAAGCGCCATCGCCGTGAGCATAATTGGGATGTTACCTTTCTTCCCACGGGAATGAAGGAAGTTAAGCAGGAAACTCGCCGGTTAGCGCAAACCGGTCAAATTGTTGAATATAAAATGTTCAGTGATGGTCTAGTGGATGTTTCTGTTTATGTGCAGCCAGCCGCAGATGCACTGGGCAGTGACTTAGTACTGCGTAATGACTTAAGTACATTTCTCACATTGACAGACGGCAAAGCACAAGTCACCGTAGTGGGAGAAATTCCCCTTCAAACCGCTAACGCTATTGCAACGTCTCTGACATCGAAAACGACGGAAACCCCATGATCAAAGAAACTGCCACTGTGGTTGCAGTGGAGGGAGATAAAATAACGGTAGAGGCCGCTATCAAGTCAACATGTAGCAGTTGTCAGGTGCAGAGCGATTGTGGTACTGGCGTGGTCTCCCGAGCGCTAGCGCCGAAAACACAACAGCTGGTGTTGCATTCTCCTATGCCTGTAAACGTCGGGCAACGGGTCACTGTAGGTGTGCCCGAAGCGGGCGTGCTAAGTGCATCGGCGTGGTTGTATATTCTGCCGTTGCTAACGTTTATCGGCACCACACTCATTGCCAGCCTGTTATTTGAGTCATTTGGCCTGTTCCACGAGCTGTGGCCAATGGTTCCTGCGATTGCCACTACTTATTTTGCTTATCGTGGTATTGCTCGACATCTCAGCCGGCTTGATAACGGAAAGTACCAAGCTGTTTTACTGCAAACGCTCTCCTAACGACAAATACGACAAAAGCGAAAATTATTATCGCTTTGCGCTTCTTCCTCAATGGTTCCTGCAAATATGCACGTGAATTCGCTTTTCAGCCAAGAAATGGGTAAAATCCGCTCGCGCTAGATAGTATCTCTTGAAGGGAGCTACTGGCATTTTTGTTTAATGAATTTTTTCTGCAGGTAATTTCCAGCATTATGCAACAATCGCACATTCGTAACTTCAGTATTATTGCCCACATTGACCACGGTAAGTCTACCTTGTCAGACCGTTTAATTCAGCATTGTGGAGGGCTTTCCGATCGCGAAATGGCTGAGCAAGTGCTTGATTCAATGGACTTGGAAAAAGAGCGTGGAATTACCATCAAAGCACAAAGTGTAACACTAAATTACACTGCAAAAGATGGTGAAACCTATCAGTTGAACTTCATCGACACCCCAGGACACGTGGACTTTACTTATGAAGTATCCCGTTCTTTAGCGGCCTGTGAAGGGGCGCTTTTGGTGGTTGATGCAGGGCAGGGTGTTGAAGCGCAAACCCTGGCAAACTGTTATACCGCCATTGAAATGGATATGGAAGTGGTACCGGTACTCAACAAAATTGACTTGCCCCAAGCCGATCCAGACCGTGTGGCCGAAGAAATTGAAGACATTGTGGGTATTGATGCGTTAGATGCAGTGCGTTGCTCAGCGAAAACCGGTATCGGTATTGAAGACGTACTTGAAGTTATTGTGAATAAGATCCCGCCCCCTGAAGGTGAACGTGAAGCGCCGTTAAAAGCGCTAATTATTGATTCATGGTTCGATAATTACCAGGGCGTTGTATCTTTGGTGCGCATTGTTGAAGGGCAGTTGACCAAAAAAGACAAAATCCAAATTATGTCAAATGGGCAAGTGCACCAAGTGGACAAAATCGGCGTGTTTACGCCAAAGGCGCTGGATACTGGCGTGTTACGTGCTGGAGAAGTTGGCTTTATCATCGCAGGTATTAAAGACATTCAAGGTGCGCCAGTAGGCGATACCATTACCTTATCTCGCGACCCTGCTACAGATATGCTACCTGGGTTTAAGAAAGTGAAGCCACAGGTTTACGCAGGTATCTTCCCAATTAGCTCTGATGATTACGAAGATTTTCGAGACGCCCTAGCAAAATTAAGCCTTAACGACGCGTCTTTGTTTTATGAGCCAGAAAGTTCAGCCGCATTAGGCTTTGGTTTCCGCATTGGATTCCTTGGCATGCTGCACATGGAAATTATTCAAGAACGCTTAGAGCGTGAATACGACTTGGGCCTAATCACCACGGCACCCACGGTAATTTACGAAGTAGAAACCACAAAAGGTGAAGTGATGACGGTGGACAGCCCGGCTAAACTTCCCGCAGTGAACGACATTGCCGAAATTAGGGAGCCCTTGGTTGAAGCCAATATTCTGGTTCCACAGGAATATCTCGGTAATGTGATTACTCTGTGCGTTGAAAAGCGTGGTATGCAAACGAATATGACTTACCATGGTAAGCAAGTGGCAGTGACCTATGAACTGCCCATGGCAGAAGTTGTACTTGATTTCTTCGATAGATTGAAATCTACCAGCCGAGGGTTTGCATCACTGGATTACAACTTTAAACGTTTCCAGCCATCTGACATGGTGAGAGTAGATATTCTCATTAATGGTGAGCGTGTAGATGCACTTGCTGTTATTACTCACCGCGAAAACTCTCAGGGTAGAGGTCGTGAGTTGGTAGAGAAGCTACGTGAGCTTATTCCTCGTCAGATGTTCGATATTGCCATTCAGGCTGCTATTGGTAACCACGTAGTAGCAAGAAGTACAGTGAAGCAGTTGCGTAAGAACGTTATCGCGAAATGTTACGGCGGTGATGTAAGCCGTAAGAAAAAGCTGCTTCAAAAACAAAAAGAAGGGAAAAAGCGAATGAAGCAAGTAGGTAATGTTGAATTACCGCAGGATGCATTCCTTGCAGTATTGAAGGTAGGTAAATAATGGCGAATTATTTTTCTCACATTCTTGTGGGACTAACGCTAATTACTGGCCTTATTTGGTTAGTCGATAGCCTCGTTTTTGCGCCTAAACGCAAAGCTCGCTTGCAAGCCGCTGCGGATGCAGGCGGCGCGAGTTATGGCGAAGATCCGCAACTGCCATATTTGGTCGATACATCACAGCAAATTTTTCCAGTCATTGCGTTTGTCTTGGTGCTTCGCTCGTTCATTTATGAGCCTTTTCAAATACCGTCAGGTTCTATGATGCCAACACTTTTAGTGGGTGACTTCATTTTGGTTGAGAAGTTTTCCTACGGCATTAAAGACCCGGTGTTTAGAAGTAAATTGGTGGAGACGGGTGAACCAGAGCGCGGCGATGTCGCGGTATTTAAATACCCAGAAGACCCATCTGTTGACTACATCAAGCGTGTGGTTGGCTTGCCTGGTGACACTGTGGTTTATCAAAATAAGCAAGTGTATATCAAGTCAAAATGTGACGGTGCACAGAGCCAATGTGGCAAGTTAACCCCAGTGCCACTCGACTTTGTTGAACGCGGTGAGTTTGTTCAAGACATGGCAAAGTTAATGCGCTACACGGAAACGCTTGGCGACGTGAAGCATGATATTTTGCGCCATCCAATAAGAGAAATTTCGCCGGTTAACTTCTATACTCAACCTGGTACCCGCAGTAACGAGTGGATTGTGCCAGAAGGGCATTACTTTGTATTAGGTGATAACCGAGACAATAGTCGAGATAGCCGTTTTTGGGGCTTTGTTCCTGACGCCAACCTAGTGGGTAAGGCGGTGGCTATTTGGATTTCATTTGAATTTGAGCGCAGACCCGAAGATTTGTTGCCAGGCTGGATCCCGTCAGGCGTGAGGTTTGAGCGTGTAGGTGGCATTGATTAATGCAAGGAATTGATAAATATCATCGCCTCAATAAGGCGATAGGTTACACCTTTAATGATGTAGCCTTATTACAACAAGCGCTCACACATAGAAGCGCGGCTAAAAAGCACAACGAACGACTAGAATTTCTTGGCGATGCTATCTTAGGCATGGTCATTGGTGAAACCCTTTATAAGCGCTTTACCGATGTACCAGAGGGTAAACTCACCCGTATGCGTTCAACCTTGGTGAAAGGCGATACTTTAGCTGAACTGGCTCGCGAAGCCTGTATGGGTGAATTATTGCTGTTAGGTCCAGGCGAATTAAAAAGTGGTGGGCATAGACGAAGCTCCATTCTGGCTGACGCCGTAGAGGCGTTGCTTGGTGCTATCTACCTTGATTCTGGTATGGAACAGGTGAGAGACGTTATAAGCCGCCTATGGGAGAGCCGAATTGAAAAGCTTGACCCCAACGCGCACCCGAAAGACAGCAAAACCCGTTTACAAGAATATCTGCAAGGTAGAAAGCTGCCTTTACCCACTTACGAAGTGATGTCCATATCGGGCAAAGACCACGCGCAAACATTTGAGGTGTGCTGCAAGGTTGAAAACTTAGACACCCCTGTGGTTGCGATGGGAAATAGCCGCCGTAAAGCCGAGCAAGAAGCCGCAAGAATGACGCTGGAGAAATTAGATGACTGAGCCAACACCCAATACCCGTTGTGGCTTAGTCGCTATCGTCGGGCGCCCCAATGTTGGTAAATCCACATTGCTTAATCGCTTGTTAGGACAGAAAGTCAGTATTACCTCGCGAAAGCCACAGACCACTCGCCATCGCATTTTAGGCATAGATTCTGAGGGAGATTATCAAGCCATTTACGTCGATACTCCGGGCTTACACCAAGAAGAAAAGCGTGCCATAAATCGCTACATGAACCGTGCAGCATCAAGTTCATTGGCTGAAGTGGGCCTAGTACTCTTTGTTATTGAAGGCACACGCTGGACCACCGATGATGAAATGGTGCTATCCAAAGTGAAAGCCTCGGGATTGCCTTGCTATTTAGTGGTTAACAAAATGGACAAAGTTGAAGATAAAGAAGCCTTTATGGTTCATCTTCAGCAGTTAGCAGAGAAGCACCAGTTTGAGCACATCATTCCGGTGAGTGCTAAGCAAGGCAAAATGGTTGACGACATTCGCACTTTGGTGGCAGGAAGCTTACCGCAGAGTGAATTCTATTTTCCAGAAGATTATATTACCGACCGTTCAAGCCGCTTTATGGCCGCTGAAATTATCCGTGAAAAGCTCATGCGATTTACGGGCGATGAACTTCCTTACTCTACCACCGTAGAAATTGAGCAGTTTAAGTTAGCTGATAACGGTATTTATCGTATTAGCGGTTTAATCCTGGTTGAGCGTGAAACCCAGAAACGTATGATCATTGGTAAAGGCGGAAAGCACCTTAAGACCATCGGTGAACATGCCCGCAAAGACATGGAAAACCTGTTTGATAATAAGGTGTTTTTAGAGCTTTGGGTAAAAGTTAAACAAGGCTGGGCTGACGACGAGCGCGCGTTACGTTCACTGGGATATGGCGACGAAAGTTAATTTTCTCGCCACTGGCTGTATAACCATTCGTTGTGGCTTCTAAGCGTTAGGGAATTTTATGTCTATTTCAGATTTACGCCGTCAATATTCGAAAGGCAAACTGTCTTCGTCAGACCTGACTGACAGCCCTTTTGCTTTGTTTGAGCAATGGCTAGCAGAGGCAATAAAGGCCGAGATTCCAGACCCTACAGCAATGACGGTGGCCACTGTAGATGCCGATGGGCAGCCTTCTCAGCGCATTGTCTTGTTAAAAGAAGTGAGTGAGTCTGGGTTTGTTTTTTTTACGAACTTGGGCAGCCGCAAAGCCAAAGAACTCGCTGATAATCCGAAAGTCTCTTGTCACTTCCCCTGGTTTTTTATGGAGCGACAAGTACGGGTTTGCGGTGTTGCAGAACGTTTAACACTTGCCGAAAATGCCCGGTATTTTTTCTCTCGCCCTAAAGAAAGTCAATTAGCGGCTTTCGCTTCTAAGCAAAGCCAGCCTATTAGCAGCCGAGAACTGCTCACGACTCAGTTTAGTCAGATGAAAGCCAAGTTTGCCAACAAGTCCTTGCCGACGCCTGATTTCTGGGGCGGGTTTCGAATTGTTCCGCATCAAGTTGAATTCTGGCAAGGGGGCGAAGACCGCCTTCATGACCGCTTTGAATACAATCGACAACAAGACGGCAGTTGGGCAACGCAACGTTTAATGCCGTAACGTTTTGTGAGTATCGCCGGTTAAGAGGCTTGAATTATGATTGATAGCCATTGCCATCTCGACTTAGCTGCATTTTCCAATGATTGGACTGACGAGTTACTGCGGGTCAAAAAAGCAGGGGTGACGCGGTTGTTGGTACCAGGTACCCAGGCAGGTCACTGGCAGCAACAGCAACAGTTGGCGAAAGACGCTTCATCCATCATACCTATTGATATTGCCCTTGGTGCTCACCCGTATTTTTTACACCACGATGAAGATGAGAAAGCCCTTGTCCGCCAGTTAGACGTGGCGTTCGAAGAAGCGGTAATTGCACCTGTTGCGGTGGGCGAAATAGGATTGGACAGTCACATTGATGTGCCCATCGAAACACAAAAACGGTGTTTACAGGTTCAACTCAATTTTGCTCAGCAGCGCCAGTTGCCGGTAATACTACACCATCGTAAAAGTCATCACAGGTTGCTAGAGGCATTGACGAAAGTAAACCGCCATTACGGCGGCGTGGTGCACGCCTTTTCCGGCAGTATTGAGGTGGCGAAGGCGTATATCCATAAGGGGTTATATTTAGGGATTGGGGGAACGGTAACCTACCCAAGAGCATCCAAAACTCGCGATACCTTAGCGTACTTACTTCATCATTTTCCAGGTCATCTTTTGTTGGAAACCGATGCGCCAGATATGCCTATGTTTGGTCGGCAAGGTAAACGAAATAGTCCCGCCTACCTTTTGGATGTTGTGCAAACGATGGCGGCGTTAAGTGAGCATAGTGAACAAGAGATTATAAGTTTTACAACCGCGAACTATAACCGCTGTTTTAAGGGTGTTGAGTAAGCTTGTCATTGGTGTGTAAAACTCGGGTCAGCCAGGGGCGAAACTTGTAAAAGCCACGGGTTATATAAATGCCCACAATGAGCGCCAATGCGATAATTAATATGGCAATAAACACCTGTTGCTGACGCAGCGTTAAAGGGTTATCTAAGATGTAGCCTGTGTCGATATTCACACTCAAGTAGCCTAATGTTTGGCCTTCGTCACCCTCTATCACTTCAAGGTAAGTTACCGGGGGGATTGGGTTTTCTTTTGTGAGCGTCACCACACTTTCCCCCCTAGGCAAGGGGGCGATATACTTACCTTTGCTATCAAAAATGCTCACCGACATTACGGCAGGATCTGACACCGCGATTGTTGCGAGGTTTTCTAATTCCGTTATGTCATTACTGGATAACGCAGGAGCAAGGATTTTCGCGTATTGCTGACTCACACTTCTACCGGGCTGCTCAGTTTGCACGCTTACCCATTGTGATTGATACTTTTCGTATACGACGAACAAACAAATGATAAGCGCGACAGCTGCACCCATGATGGCGGTATGAATGAGGCGCTTAAGCGCCGTATAGGCAGAATGCGATACTGATTGTTTTGCCCCTGTTCTCTGTCGACTAGCCTGATTTTGCATACAGCAATAAATTCCCATTATATTTAGCGTAACATTAGGCGAATTTCAGCTAATTTGAAAGGGTGTATTTCCACAGCGGTCGAGTTTGGGTAGCATATAGCCAAGATTTCTAAGGTTTGTACAAACAGTGACGACGAATTTTCCTGACTTATTAAGAGATACACAAGCAAGTAATCAGTATAACCATGCCGCTGCGCTAGAGCGTTGTTTAGCCACAGTACCGTCCTCTAGGCTTAAAAGTAATGAAGCAAGGGTAACCTTGATTGGTCAGGCGTTAACGCCTTACCTCATCGATGAGGCGTTAAAGGCGATGTCTTCTTGCTTTCGCCCTTCAGCGTTATTTTTACACCCTTTACACAATGGATTTGGCGACAGCGTAGTGGTGGCTTTTGGTGAAAAGCAGGCAGGGGAAGATGCCTCTATTGCCCAATGTATTGAACAGGTTTCAAACCAATATCACATAGATATCGGGCTGACCGAGGGCACACCGCACTTAAACCAACGCGGCCTGTTAGTGATGGATATGGACAGTACCGTCATTGCCATTGAATGCATTGATGAAATAGCTAAGCTTGCTGGCGTTGGTGAGCAGGTCTCTAAAGTGACTGAAATGGCCATGCGAGGCGAAATTGCATTTAATGAAAGTCTGCATCACCGCGTGGCTTGCCTAAAGGGCGTGCCACTCAATCAGCTTCAGCAAATTCGAGACAGCATTCCGCTAATGCCCGGCGTACAGAGGCTAATTAGCACCCTGAAAGAAAATGGCTGGAAAGTGGCGGTTGCATCAGGCGGTTTTACTTACTTTGCAGACTATTTAAAGGAAAGACTAGGCTTAGATGCCGCAGTGTCTAATACCCTGGCGGTAGACGGTGAATTGCTGACTGGAGAGGTGGTAGGTGAAGTGGTAAATGCCGATGTAAAAGCGGCCACCGTAAAGGCGTTATCTCATCAGTGGGACATTTCGCCACATCAAACCGTCGCCATGGGCGACGGTGCAAACGACCTAGTTATGATGGCCACATCAGCACTAGGGGTGGCCTGCCATGGGAAACCTGTGGTCAATCAGCAGGCCGATGTCGCACTAAGGTTTAGCGGCCTTCATGGGCTACTGTACTTTTTGAGCTAACCCGCTGCCAATTGAATGTCGTGCACAAGTGTTTAGGCGTTGAGTAGCGCCTGAATACTTGTTTTTACCACCGCTTTTTCTGTACTACTATCACGATTACGTTTTATCGCTTCTTGGTCAAACCCATAACGAATAAGTACTTCATCGGTGACATCAATAAGGTGTGAACAGGCGGCTATACTCCACAGCTTTTGCTCTAACTCTTTCGCTCGGTGGATCGCGTACACACTCACATAGCTTATTTCAGTTTGAAGCATGGATAAGTCGGGTTTACCCGTGGTGGTTAGCATCACGTGAATGGCAATAAATTGGCCGCGTGCCATGGCATCGTCTATGAAAGCCTTGCGTTGCCCGTTATTTTCGAAGCGGTGAGAGTAACGAGGGATTATCGCTAAGCGCTGATCTTTTTGCGTAGGATCGAAAGAGACAAACAGCTCTTGCCTCAAAGGCATATTTTCTAGCTTAACCTGCTTAATCCCACTTTGCATAAAGGGGCTGTCTAGCTTACGGTCTCTAAACAAATATTCCAAATTGACCTGTCGGCTTTCTGCGTAATGAGTAGAAAGAAGCGATACTCGTTCATCTTGCCGGCCAATGATGCCAGCTTCAGGGGTATACCTAGGCCCTTCTTTGCTCATTAAGAAGGACAATGAGGTAGGGTTGCGAGCGTTGATAACGCGAAGCGCTTGCCCCATTCCTGGGATCTCCTCTTCGCCGTCATCCTCTTGCAGGCTGTGCTTGTTCTTCTTAATCAATTCTTCGAAAAAGGCGCGGGCACTTTTACCTTGTTCTCCGGGCATGGCTTTTAAGTGCAAGATGTTCTTTTCAACATTGTGGTAAACCACTAAATATCGAAGGTGCATCACATCAAACGATTTGGTGATTTCTTGCAATCGTGGGAAGGCCACTTCCACTTGCCCTTCTAGTTCACCTGAATAGCCCTTATTGAGCTCTATTCTTAGCCCCAAGCCGTGTACAGAAATATCTTCGCTGACACCCACATGCACACTGTTGTCCTCAGGTATCGTTAACTCAATTTGTGAGCGTAATCGATAACGTGATTCTAGCCGCTGTTCTTCATACTTGAATCTAGAGAGCGAAATGGGTGCAGGCGGTTTGTTTCTCGCGTGCCCAAACGTACGCAAATGTGACAAATTGTCTTTGTTAAAGGTAAAGCTGTTGTACGCCTGTTGGCCTATCACAGAGGTCACATCTGTGACATGAGCCAAGTACTTTAGGTGCTGTAGCTTCGCCATCAGTCGTGGCGCGGGTGGGGTGTTCTGCCGTTTAATCTTTGTGCCTACAGAATCGGGGATAGATGTGGGGACATGTGCTTGCTCTGGCGACATGTCGGTCAGCGTGACTTTAAATACACGCCAACTCGCTTTTTTCGATCCAAACCCTAAAAATACATCTTTAAGAACATCTTTTTTCTCGAGTTCTTCGTAGGCTGCAGAGTAAAAATAAACCTTTTCGTTTTGTAAGTGCGTAAAACTATATATAAAAATCTCGCGGGTAGCTTCAGGCTTTTTCAGTAATAACTGTAACCTGGGCTTACTGAGTAAAAAGCCAATACGGCATTCGTCTTCTTCGTCCTGCCAATAACTGACGGTTTCTCGGTTAACTTCGTTAACCATGGCAAAGCGCGGAATTAACTGACCTTTTATTTCGTCAATATACACCGGCAAGGTGGGGCTTCTCGGGGAGAAATACTGCTCACAGGTCTTGCTCGTGATGGCCTCAATGGTATTCGCCATGTTCACTTTGTAGCGTCGCTTATTACCATGAATAAAGCTTTCAAGGAATTTATCGAAAGCGGTATTTGGATTTGCAGTATCACGCTGTAAGGCAAGATAGATGAGATCGTTTTTTCGGGTTATTTTTACAAGCTTGTAAGCAATGCCATTTTTCTTGTCCATGGCAAATTCTGTTTCTAAACCACGGAAGTAAACCGATACTCGTTCATTCTTTTTAAACAAACTTTCTTTATCTAGCTTTACCTGCAAACCTTCTAACGAAATATCGACACTCAGCCCGCGAATAGACTGGTTACTTTCGTTAAAAAGCTCAACTGCCACGGCAAAATTCATGCGCTCTGTATTACGCTGACGATAGTCGAGCAAGTTCACGATAGGCGCTTTGAACTGCTCTAATATACTCGCTTTTTTCTTTTCGGCCGCGGAACCACCAGACAATTCCCGTTTTTCCGCTTTTTCGCGCAGTACACGGAAGTTGTTTTCGGTATTTTGTACGGCTTCGTACACGCCAAAGGTATAGCTGCCGAATACGCGAATTTGTTCCTCAAATTTCTCAATGGCCACGTCGTCCATGTAATGCTTTCGACCATCATGCTCGTACAGTTTGCATTTGCCATCGACTAACCCGCGTAAGTCAATTGAGCGCATGCACGGCTTCGCCAAACGCTTAACTTCCATTTTAATTAAGAAGCGTTTTTCCTTTGGAATGTTCGCACCCACTTGCATGAGTACCCGATTAAATTCGGGCTCATTTACCATGGGTTTCAGCTGTTCAATAATGTCAGCGTACTGTTGTAAATCCTGATTCATGTATGCGCAACTTTTGTTATTCTTTTTTGACAAAGACGCCTTTTGTATCGGCAGCGTCTTGTAACACATTAACTTCAGCCAGTTTAAGCATGAAAGCGCGTTATAGATAACTGGCTTAGGAAGATTAAAAGCGGTGCTTTAGACGAGTTACTTAGACGATTATTATAATGATAGAATACCCTTTTTATGTCGTGGATTAAACTGGAATATGGCAAAACGAAAAACTGCATATGTGTGCTCTGATTGTGGTGCAGAGTTTCCACGTTGGCAAGGTCAATGCTCTGAGTGCAAAGAATGGAATACCATCAGTGAATTTGTGGTGAGCAGCGCGAAAGCGTCGTCGAAGCCCACCTTGTCGGGATATGCCGGACAAACAGCGGCCAAAATTGAAACCTTAAACGCTATCGACCTTGAATCGCTTCCACGATTTAGTGCTGGATTCAAAGAGTTAGACCGGGTGTTAGGGGGCGGGATTGTACCTGGCGCGGCCATGTTGATAGGGGGCTCACCAGGGGCAGGTAAAAGTACGCTGTTGCTTCAAGTTATGTGTCAAATGGCAAAAATGGCGCCCGCACTGTATGTCACGGGTGAAGAATCATTACAGCAGGTCGCCATGCGGGCTAGACGCTTACATCTTCCCGATGACAAGCTCATGATGTTGGCAGAAACCAACGTCGAGACCATTTGTGATTTAGCGCTAACGAAAAAGCCTAAGATTATGGTTATCGATTCTATTCAGGTGATGCATGTGTCCGATGTGCAATCTGCCCCTGGCAGTGTGTCACAGGTGCGTGAGAGCGCGGCATACCTTACCCGTTTTGCTAAACAGCAGCATATTTCCATGTTTATTGTAGGCCACGTCACTAAGGACGGTAACCTCGCGGGGCCCAAGGTACTCGAGCACTGCATCGACAGTTCTATGATGCTTGAAGGGGAAAGTGATGGGCGGTATCGCACCTTACGAAGCCATAAAAACCGGTTTGGTGCGGTTAACGAATTAGGCGTGTTTGCGATGACAGAAAGTGGGCTGAAGGAAGTCAATAATCCGTCAGCTATTTTCCTAAGCCGTGGCGACAAAGAAACGCCAGGGTCCAGCGTCATGGTAATATGGGAGGGGACGCGCCCACTTCTTGTTGAGATTCAGGCATTGGTTGATTATTCGCAAATGTCTAACCCTCGTCGTATCGCGGTGGGGCTAGATCAAAATCGTCTTTCTATGTTACTCGCCGTGCTACATAGGCATGGTAATGTGCAAATGAACGATCAGGATGTTTTTGTTAACGTCGTTGGCGGCGTGAAAGTCACTGAAACCAGCGCAGATTTAGCCTTGCTATTGGCGATGGTGTCAAGCTTTCGAAATCGCCCATTACCGAAAGACTTGATTGTGTTCGGCGAGGTGGGCCTAGCAGGAGAAATTAGGCCAGTGCCCAACGGCAATGAACGGATAATTGAAGCGGCAAAGCACGGTTTTAAGCGCGCTATTGTACCTAAAGCCAACGCGCCTAAGCAGGCCATTGGTGGGATGAAAGTGGTGCCAGTATCTCAGTTGTCTGATGCACTTGAAGCTTTAGAATAAACGGCATCGATAAGCGCGTTTAAGTCTTTTTCATCTATGTGAGCATCTTCGCTGTTGAGTGTAATTAAACGGCGAAGTGCGCTAACACTATCCACATCCATTTTGGCCACTTTACACCCTAACGACACTGAGTCTTTTCTTTCATCATTTTGGCGATAAAGTTGCTCTATGTGTAAGGTGATAATAGGGCTATCTTCATTGGCTTGGAATTTTGCAGTATAGGGAATATGGCTATCAAAGGGGAGATGGCTTAACGCGCTTTCAGGGGCGAGAATTCGAATACCCGTGAGAGATACATCACTTATTGACACTGCGATCTGGCTGTCTTCATGAGACAGCGTACCAGGTACATTTAATTCTATTCGCGTAAACCGGCGTTTGTCGACCATGACTTAACTCATTAGTACATCGTCCGTTCAGTATTAGTGAAATGCCTTTTTATGGCAACTGTCTTTATGAGTTTTTAATGTTAACTGATGAATTGACAAATAAAAAAGCCCCTGACAGAAAGGGGCTGAATGTTGGCTCTAGGCGATTTACTATGTAGGCGCTTGGCAGGTTACTTCGCCATTTTTTTATATTTCAAACGATGGGGCTCTACCACATCCTGGCCGTACTCGGCTTTCAGCCAGCTCTCATAGTCGGCATAGTTACCTTCGAAGAAGTTAATTTTACCTTCGTCTCTGTAATCCATGATGTGCGTGGCCACACGGTCTAAGAACCAACGGTCATGGGAAATTACCATGGCGCAGCCTGGAAATTCTAACAGCGCGTTTTCAAGCGCTCGTAATGTTTCTACATCAAGGTCGTTAGTGGGCTCATCCAGCAGTAACACGTTGCCGCCTGCTTTAAGTAGCTTTGCCAAGTGCACACGATTACGTTCACCTCCCGACAAATCTTTAATAAACTTCTGCTGACTGTTACCTTTAAAGTTAAAGCGACTGCAGTATGCACGACTGTTAATTTCAAAGTTGCCAATTCGAATAATATCTTGGTCGTCAGAAATCTCTTTCCAAACGGTATTATTTTCATTCATGTGATCGCGGAACTGCTCAACGCTAGCGATTTGCACCGACTCACCAATGTTAATTGCACCAGAATCAGGTTGTTCTGAGCCCGTTAGCATTCTAAAGAGCGTAGATTTACCTGCACCGTTAGGTCCAACAATCCCGACAATAGCTCCCTTGGGCACTTTAAAGGTTAAATCATCAATTAATAAACGTTCGCCATAAGACTTTTTAAGCCCCTCAACCTCTATTACTTTGTCGCCCAAGCGTTCACCCGGTGGAATGAATAGCTCATTGGTTTCATTTCGTTTTTGATAATCACTGGTGGCCATTTCTTCGAAGCGAGCCATACGCGCTTTGCTTTTAGCATGGCGACCTTTTGGATTAGAGCGAACCCATTCAAGTTCTTGCTTCATACTCTTTTGACGAGCACTTTCTGTACGCTCTTCTTGTTCTAAGCGTTTCTCTTTCTGCTCTAACCACGAAGAGTAGTTACCTTCCCAAGGAATACCTTCACCGCGATCCAGTTCTAGGATCCAACCAGCCACATTATCGAGGAAGTATCTATCGTGGGTAATGGCGACCACAGTCCCCTCATAATCGTGTAAGAAACGCTCTAGCCACGCGACTGATTCTGCATCCAAGTGGTTAGTGGGTTCATCCAATAAAAGCATTTCAGGCTTTTCTAATAATAAACGACAAAGTGCCACACGACGACGTTCCCCCCCAGAAAGTTTGCTAACATCGGCATCCCAAGGCGGAAGGCGGAGGGCGTCGGCAGCGCGCTCTAGCGCGTTTTCAAGGTTGTGACCGTCTTTTGCCTGTATGATGGCTTCAAGCTCACCTTGCTCTTTTGCAAGGGCGTCAAAATCGGCGTCGGCATCAGCGTAAGCGGCATACACTTCATCTAGGCGCACGAGAGCGTGCTTAACGTCTGCCACGGCTTCTTCAATATTGCCACGTACATCTTTACTTTCATCTAATTGAGGTTCCTGCGGAAGGTAACCAATTTTCAATCCAGGCTGCGGTCGTGCTTCCCCTTCAATATCGGTATCTAAGCCGGCCATAATGCGAAGTAATGTAGACTTACCTGCGCCATTCAGACCGAGTACGCCTATTTTTGCGCCCGGGAAAAAGCTAAGAGAGATATCTTTTAAAATCTGACGATTCGGGGGAACAATTTTTCCTACCCGATGCATACTGTAAACGTATTGAGACATGCTGTGTCCTTGCCTAAAAATGATGCGTTATTATACGTGCAACAGGATAGCCTGTACCAGCGTCTAACGCCAACCAGGGGCGCAGGTGATGGTATTTTGTGCAGTTGAGGCCAAAAGTCATAATATTCAGTCGGTCGCCTTTTAGAATTAAGGTAAACTTAGTTAGCATACGCAGTATTAAACTTGTAGGTATTGTTAGGATGACCGCAATGAAGAAAATAACCTATAGCCTTTCAGAGCTGGCGAATCACGTAGGTGGAGAAGTGCAGGGGAACGGGGATATTGTCATTTCCTCCGTGGGCACCTTAGCAGGGGCGCAATCACATCAAATCTCATTTCTCACTAATCCCAAATATAAAGCGCAGCTTAAAGAAACCCAAGCTGGCGCGGTTATCCTGCATGAAAAAATGAAGGCAGATTCACCGGTGGCGGCCTTAGTGGTCGCCAATCCTCATGCTGCCTTCGCACGTATAGCGCAACTGTTCGATACCTCTCCGCAGGTGGCAGTAGGCATCGCTGATTCCGCCCTAGTGGCGCCTTCCGCTAACCTTGGTAGTGATGTGTCGCTTGGTCACAATGTCATTATTGAAGAGAACGTGGTCATTGGCGATCGTGTCACCATAGGGGCCAATACCGTAGTACGCAAAGGGGCTCGAATTGGCGAGGGCAGTATCATATACCCTAATGTGACGGTTTATCATGACGTGCATATTGGTAAACGTGTGACTATTCATAGTCAAACGGTTATTGGCGCCTCTGGTTTTGGGTACGCCAATGATAAAGGTGTGTGGCTTCCAATTCCGCAAACAGGGTCGGTCATTATTGGCGACGATTGCCAAATAGGGGCAAGTAGCACTATTGATCGCGGCGCAATGGAAGACACGGTGTTGGGTAACAACGTGATTGTAGATAATCAAGTACAGATTGGTCACAATTGTATTATTGGCGACCATTCATGTATCTGCGGTGCAACGGGTATCGCAGGCAGTTGTCATATTGGTAAGCATGTGATCATTGGCGGTGGTGTGGGAGTGAATGGACACATTACCATTTGCGATAACGTGCAAATAACCGGTTACACTATGATTGTACAAGATATTACCGAGCCCGGCGTCTACTCATCAGGGCAGCCAGCGCAGACGAATCGAGAATGGCGTAAAAACGCAGTGCGTCTACAAAAAATCGGCAGCCTATTTGACCGTGTAAAGGCCTTAGAAAAACAGGTCTGATGACACTGTAACGCCCGTATTACGTTAAACCTACGTCATTTGCTACATTTTGCACACAAAGCGGTATACAAGCGATTGAAAATGACTAGAATATGGCACCAAATTAGCAAACACTCATGCCTAATTTAGCGTGCCAATTTACTACCGCAGTTAAGGAGCCCCCATGTTTTCTCGCGAAATGAATATCGCCGATTTCGACCCAGAGTTAGCCAATGCAATGGCCAACGAGGTTGAACGTCAAGAACATCACATTGAGCTTATTGCTTCAGAAAATTACTGTAGCCCACGTGTTATGGAAGCACAGGGTTCTCAGCTTACAAACAAATACGCGGAAGGTTACCCGGGTAAGCGTTATTATGGTGGTTGTGAACATGTTGATGTTGTAGAGCAACTGGCAATCGATCGTGCTAAAGCCTTGTTTGGCGCAGATTACGCGAATGTTCAGCCCCATGCTGGTTCACAAGCTAACTCAGCCGTTTTCATGGCGCTACTCGATGCGGGTGACACTGTGCTGGGCATGAGCCTTTCTGAAGGTGGACACCTTACTCATGGTTCACACGTCAATTTTTCTGGTAAAACCTACAACGCGGTACAATACGGTTTAAACAAAGACACTGGCGAAATTGACTACGCACAAGTAGAAGCGCTAGCAAAAGAGCACAAGCCTAAAATGATTATTGGTGGCTTCTCTGCCTATTCAGGTATTGTCGACTGGGCTAAATTCCGTGAAATTGCGGATAGCGTAGGCGCATACCTTCTTGTTGATATGGCACACGTGGCGGGTCTTGTGGCCGCTGGCGTTTATCCAAACCCACTGCCTCACGCGCATGTAGTAACGACAACTACCCATAAAACATTGGCTGGCCCACGAAGCGGTTTAATCCTTTCTTCATGTGGCGACGAAGCAATTTATAAAAAATTAAATAGCTCTGTATTCCCAGGTAACCAAGGTGGTCCACTTTGCCATGTTATTGCTGCGAAAGCGGTCGCATTCAAAGAAGCGCTTCAGCCAGAGTTTAAAGAATACCAAAAGCAAGTGGTGGCAAACGCAAAAGCGATGGTTGCGGTTATGCAGGCACGCGGCTACAAAATTGTGTCTGGCGGCACAGACAACCACTTGTTTTTACTCGATCTTATCGATAAAGACATTACGGGTAAAGATGCCGATGCGGCACTAGGTTCAGCCAACATTACAGTAAACAAAAACTCTGTACCTAATGACCCACGCTCTCCATTCGTCACCAGTGGCTTGCGTATCGGAAGCCCGGCCATTACTCGTCGTGGTTTCAAAGAAGAGCAAGCGAAGCAAGTCGCGACTTGGATTTGCGATATTCTTGATAATATGGGTGATGACGCGGTGATTGAACGGGTGCAAAGCGAAGTGGTTGCACTTTGCGAAAAATTCCCTGTTTACGCATAATAAAGGGTAAAGCGCATCGACCTCAATAGGTGGGTGCGCGGTTGTTTTAGGAAGTGTTATGTTTTGTCCTTTTTGCTCAGAGCAAGAAACAAAAGTGATTGATTCTCGCTTAGTCGCTGAGGGGCAGCAAGTGCGCAGACGCCGTGAATGTGTTGTTTGTCACGAACGTTTTACCACGTTTGAAAGTGCTGAATTAGTGATGCCTCGCGTGATTAAGCGTGATGGTTCACGCGAACCTTTCAACGAAGATAAGCTACGTGCGGGGTTACAGCGCGCACTAGAAAAACGCCCGGTTAGCACGGAAAAAGTTGAGCAATGTGTGCTTTCATTAAAATCTCAACTTAGAGCGACCGGAGAGCGAGAAGTGGCCAGTGAGCTACTCGGAAACTTAATAATGAAAGCGTTAAAAGAGCTGGATAAAGTGGCTTACGTGAGATTCGCCTCTGTTTATCGCTCGTTTGAAGATATCCGAGAATTTGGTGAGGAAATTGCCAGACTAGGAGATTAACCACAGGATACGCCGTGGACACTTCTACAATCAATCAAGATTACTATTGGATGGCAAAAGCCATTCGTCTTGCCCAACGTGGTTTATACACTACGTCACCTAACCCTAGAGTGGGATGCGTGATTGTCTCACCAGACAATCACTGTGTGGGTGAAGGTGCCCATCTCGAAGCGGGCACACCTCATGCTGAAGTTCATGCGTTAAAACAAGCAGGTAGCCTTGCCAAAGGGGCGACGGCATACGTGACGTTAGAGCCCTGTAGCCATTTCGGTAGAACGCCCCCCTGTGCCGAAGCGCTAATTCATGCGCAGGTAAAGCGTGTGGTGATTGCGATGACGGATCCAAATCCTAACGTGAGTGGCAACGGGATCCGCAAACTTCAAAATGCCGGAATTGAAGTCACTTCTGATGTAATGTCTGCCGAGGCCGGTGCGTTAAACCCAGGGTTTGTAAAGCGAATGCTAACCGGCAAACCTTATGTACGTGTGAAACAAGGTATCAGCTTAGACGGTAAAATTGCGTTAAAAAACGGGGTGAGTCAATGGATTACAGGGCCAGAAGCACGCCAGGATGTGCAGAAATACCGCGCACAAAGCTGTGCAGTATTGACAGGCTCAGGCACGGTAGAGGCCGACAACCCCAGTTTATTGGTGCGTCCAAGTGAAGCTAAACTCTCAGCCTATCCCCTTGATACACTTCGCCAGCCCGTGCGTGTTATTGTGGATGGTCAGTCTCGCTTAGACAACCACTACCAATGCTTCAAAGATGGTTTCCCTACTTACCTTGCCTCTACCTTACACCATGCAGATACCAAACAAGGGCAGTACATTAAAGTCAATGCCAAGGGCAATAATGTTGATCTCAGTCATCTCATGTTGCAACTTGGGGCAATGCAGTTTAATGAGGTTTGGGTTGAAGCGGGGCCAGGATTAAGTGGTGCCTTATTTCAGGCTGGCGAGGTAGACGAGTTTATTTGTTATCAAGCACCTATCCTGCTGGGTGACCAAGCAAGAAGTATGGTATCTTTGCCCCCATTTACCGCCATTGACCAAGCTGTATCGTTGACTTTGATGGAGTCTCGTCACATTGGTGAAGATTTGAAATTGCGTTATCGCGTGAACAATAGCGCGTTATAGCACCGCGAGGAATACTATGTTTACTGGAATTATCGAATCCCTAGGCACGATTACCAAGTTAGATAACCGTGGTAACGACATTCGACTTACTGTGTCCTCCCCAACCTTAGATATGACGGATGTTTCTTTAGGTGACAGCATAGCCACTAATGGCGTGTGTTTAACGGTGACCGAGATGGGAGCCGACTACTATTGTGCCGATGTTTCAGCCGAAACGATAAAGCTGACCGGGTTTGCTCACTATGGCACTGGGTCCAAAGTGAATTTAGAAAAGGCCATGCGTCCTACCGATAGACTAGGTGGGCACATTGTGTCTGGTCACGTGGACGGTGTTGGCGAAATTAGCAAGATAATTAAACACACCGATTACATTGAATTTTGGGTAAAAGCACCAACATCATTAGCAAAATACATTGCGCACAAAGGCAGTATCACGGTTGATGGTATAAGCCTAACCGTGAATGAAGTGAGTGGCGCAGAATTCATGCTGTGGATAATCCCACACACATTACAAGAAACCATCATGAGTACCTATAAAGTGGGCACGCGGGTCAATTTAGAAGTTGATGTAATTGCGCGATACCTAGAACGCTTAATGATGGGCGACAGCGCAGCGTCTACCGATACCAAAGGTATTGATATGGCGTTTTTAGCAGAAAATGGATTTTTAAAGAGATAACCCTACAAGAAGCACACACTATGGCATTTAACACCACACAAGAAATAATCGAAGATATTCGTCAGGGCAAAATGGTGATCCTGATGGATGATGAAGATCGTGAGAACGAAGGCGATCTCATCATGGCCGCTGAGCACGTTACGGCAGAGGCCATTAATTTTATGGTTACCCATGCTCGCGGCTTAGTATGCCTCCCTATGACCGAAGATCGTTGTAGACGGTTAAATCTACCGCTAATGGTAGATAAAAATGAAGCGCAGTTTTCAACTAACTTTACCGTCTCTATTGAAGCTGCTACGGGTGTGACCACGGGAATTTCGGCGGCAGATCGCGCAGTTACCATTAAAGCGGCGGTGGCTAAGGAAGCCAAAGCGTCTGATATTGTTCAACCTGGGCATATCTTTCCACTGATTGCGAAAGAAGGCGGGGTTTTAAACCGCGCGGGACATACCGAAGCTGGCGTAGACTTACCCCGTTTAGCAGGGTTAGAGCCTGCTGGTGTCATCGTAGAAATTCTCAATGAAGATGGTTCAATGGCACGTCGCCCTGAGCTTGAAAAGTTTGCGGAAAAACACGATCTTAAGATCGGTACCATCGCGGATTTAATTGAGTACAGAAATTTAAATGAAACCACTATCGAAAAAGTGGCGCAGTGTCACTTACCCACAGAATATGGTGATTTCGAACTGCATACATTTAAAGACAGCATTGATAACCAATTACACTTTGCCCTCAAAAATGGTGAAGTGACGGAAGACAACCCTACATTAGTGCGCGTACATCTTCACAATACGTTTAGTGATCTACTTGGCTCTACCCGTGGTATTCATCGCTCGATGACTTTGGCTGATGGCATGCGTAAGATTGCAGAAGAGGGCGGGATATTGGTGCTATTAGGTAAAGAAGAGCATATTGAACATCAGGTACGCCGCTTTGCCGCTGAAGACCGAGGGGAACGTCCAGCCGGTGCCGATTGGCAGGGGTCTTCTCGCACTATTGGGGTGGGAAGCCAAATTCTCGTCTCTATGGGCGTTCAAAAGATGCGCTTACTCAGTAAACCTATTAAGTACCATGCATTGTCAGGCTACGGTCTTGAAGTGGTTGAGTACGTACACGACTAGCGCGAGTGCGAAAGTACCCGTTTACGAATAGTTGAAGTTAAAGAAACAATCGATTTAGTTTGGGCGCGGTTGTGGTATACTTCGCGCCGTTTTTCTCGAGGAATAAAATCATGCAAGTAGTTGAAGGTAACATCAGAGCAACGGGTAAGAAAATTGCCATTGTTGTTGCTCGCTTTAATAGCTTCGTAGTTGAAAGTTTATTAGAAGGCGCGTTAGACACACTAGACCGTCATGGTGAAGTGAATGAAGACGATATCACAGTGGTTCGTGTTCCCGGTGCCTATGAGTTGCCTATTGTTGCTAAGAAACTTGCTGAGAAAAAATCTTTTGATGCCATTATTGCATTAGGTGCAGTAATTCGTGGCGGCACGCCTCATTTTGACTTTGTTGCCGGTGAGTGCAACAAGGGCCTAGCACAAGTATCGCTAGAGTATGGTGTACCGGTTTCATTCGGCGTTATCACTACAGATTCTATTGAACAGGCTATCGAACGTTCTGGAACCAAAGCAGGTAACAAAGGCGCAGAAGCTGCCCTTGGTGCACTTGAAATGGTTAACGTTATTGATGCTGTTGAAAAGCTTTAAGGTAAATAATACGTGAAAGTTTCAGCTCGTCGTAAAGCCCGTGAACTTGCCCTTCAGGGTGTATATTCATGGCAAATGAGTCATAACGACATCCAGCAAGTAGAGTTAGCTTTAGCCACAAGCAATGATATGCAAAAAGTGGATATGGCCTATTTTCAGGCATTGCTTCGTGGTGTCGCTCACAATGCAAGCCATTTAGACACAACCATTAAGCCGTATTTAGGTCGTTTACCTGAAGAGCTTGATGCCATTGAAAAGGCTATTTTACGCATTGCTACGCTGGAACTGACAGAGCGTATGGATGTACCGTATCGCGTTATTATTAATGAAGCCATTGAACTTGCTAAGGCATTTGGTGCCGAAGAGAGTCATAAGTTTATTAATGGCGCATTAGATAAAGCGGTTCGCACTTTACGTAAAGACGAACGCAATTAATCGTGTGCCAGTGACAGCCACTGTCACCAAAGGGCTTTACCCATTACCGTGAAAGAATTTGACCTAATCGGCCGCTATTTTTCTAATGGCGGCTACAAACGCAAAGATGTGATCATTGGCATTGGTGATGACTGTGCCGTAACCAAGGTGCCAGAAAATCAACAACTCGCCGTGACCACTGACACCCTCGTCGGTGGCGTACATTTCTTATCTGATGCACCTGCTAAATCGGTGGCATATAAAACCGTCGCCGTTAACTTAAGTGATTTAGCGGCTATGGGAGCAGAGCCCGCATGGATCAGTTTGTCGCTTTCATTACCCGAAGTGAAAGAAGACTGGTTAGCGGAGTTCGTCGATGGGCTTTACGAGCTAACGCAGTATTATTCTGTACAGCTTATTGGTGGCGACACTGTGAAAGGCCCCATGTCGATGACCATTACGGCCCAAGGGTTCATTCCTCCAGGGTCTGAGTTAACCCGCAGTGGCGCGAACCCCGGAGACTGGGTTTACGTGACAGGCACGTTAGGCGACGCAGGCGCAGGGTTGGATATTTTGCAAAACACGTTAGAAGTGAAGGGCGAAGCGCGAGATGTGCTGATTAATCGTCATTACTTCCCAACACCGCGTGTCGCCGTAGGCACTGCTTTGCGCCGTATTGCCACATCGTGTATTGATATTTCAGATGGGTTACTTTCCGATCTCAATCATATTCTGACCGCGTCTGGCTGCGGGGCCAATATTCATGTGGACAGACTTCCTTTGTCACGTGCTATCACCAGTGCTGTAGATAACGATACGGCGATAGAGTATGCCTTAAGTGCAGGTGATGATTACGAACTTATCTTTACCGTCAGTGAAGAACAGAAAGGCAATTTAGAAACCTCTTTGGCCAGCACCAACGTTAAAGCTACCTGCATTGGGCAGCTATCAGGCCATTCGAGTAACTTGTCTTTGTTTAAGGGCGAGAAACCTTACACGCCAAAACGTGACAAAGGCTATGAGCACAATTTCTAATGCAAAAAGAATATCGCGCTAGAGTCAGCATGAGAAATCCAGTGCACTTTTTAGCACTGGGTTTTGGTAGTGGCCTTGTGCCGTTTATGCCAGGTACCTTTGGGTCTCTTGCTGCCGTCCCACTTATTTATTTCAGTGCCAATTTACCTGTTGCGTTATTTATCACCTTTACCTTGGTTGCCAGCGTAGTGGGTATTTATCTCTGTGGTAAAACCGCTGACGACATGCAGGTGCATGACCATGGCTCTATTGTATGGGACGAAGTAGCTGGCATGTTCGTTACCTTTCTCTTTGTGCCCATCACCGCCCCCACGTTATTCATCGGCTTCTTGTTGTTCCGTTTGTTCGATATCTTAAAGCCTTGGCCAATTAGTGTAGTGGATAAACGCCTACACGGTGGAACCGGCATCATGTTAGACGACCTACTTGCAGGTGCAATGGCCTGTATTTGTCTGCACTTATTGATGGGGCTTTGGCCTGCCATACTTGTCCTCCCTTTTAGCTAATGTTGCGGTTTTTACTCCACTAAAAGCGCTGCCCCTGCAAACAGAACTAATTTACTTTCATTATAGCTATTCCTCAAAGACGGCCTTTGTACAATTATTAGCCCTTTCACAAAAAACAATTGTATAGTACGGTATTATTAATAAAACAAACCTAGTCTTAAAATATGATTTATTCGATATCTCAGGGATTTATTTTTGCGAGAGGCATTAAAACAGCGAGTACCAGTCTTGCTGACGAGTTGGCGAAAAAATCAAGACCGTTAGAAAAATCAATCGTTTACAAATTAATACGACGAATCCCGAGAACGGAAAAGATATATCCGTTTTATGATTTTAGAAACCACCCTCATACTTCGCTCTCTAAATCTAAATCAATAATTCCCTCACAGCTTTTTAATTCTTGCATCAAATTTGGCGTTGTTCGAGAACCCGTTAGCTGGATGATGTCAGGTTATAAACATTGGTTAAGAATTCACAGACATTCAGAAGAATACAGCCAGGTCACCATCAATAGCTTCGAGGACTTTATTCGATTCCGAATGGACCAATATCCACCTTTGCAAGCACTTCAATTCTTAGATCGAAGTGGTGAACTATTGAGTGACTTTGTTGGTAATTTTCATAATCTTGATGAATTCTCCGTCTATTTGGAGGGTAAATTAGGCTTTTCAATTAATATAGCCCATCTGAATACAGCACCTTCTTCTCAAAAAATAGAAGTTTCACAAAAAGAGAGGTCTCTGGTAGAGCAAGCCTGTTATCTAGATTACGCTATTTTTGATTTTGAGCAGCTTGACGGCCCCGTGGTTTATCAAAAAGAGGCTACTGATAGAGAAAAACTAAAAGACGCTTGGTTCAAGGCTGGCGGGGATGATTTTGACCCATGGAAATTTAAAATTTAATGCTATGCGAATTTGTTAATAAAATTGAAAGATGAATTTTATAAACTATCGGAACCATGAATTATGTATATTAAAGACTGAAAGTGACTACTTCTGCCTTTTAAATAAAAAATCACTAGTGTTATCTATCAAAGTAAAAAATTGAATGTGAGCTAAGAATCGTTTTAACTAAAGGGATTTTTTATAAATATGGAAGTTTTTTTAAAAACTCTAAACAAAACAAAATCTTTGATGATCGGCTAATGACCTTAAGTATATTCATTGAACATTCTTATTTGAAATTCAAGCGTTCATTACTTCTAAAACTGGTATTAATTACGTCAGGTTATAGTCCATGTCTCTGAAAAGAAAACTGCTAGCGAATGGTTTAGCATCTTTTTTACAAAAGAGCGTTATTGTTTTAGATAAGTTATTTCTTATACCTTTTTTTATTCAATTTTGGGGGGTCGAATATTATGGTGAATGGCTTACATTAACCATTATCCCTAGTTTTCTTAAATTCTCACAGCTAGGTTTTGGAAACGCAGCTGCGAATATGTTTGTGTTGCGCTATGCAGGTGGCGATAAGCAAGGCGCCGCTAACATGGTAAAGAGTGCCTTAGTAATAATCTCTACTTTTATATTTGTTGGAATGCTATTTTCAGTACTAATTATTGGTATTCTAAACTACTTCGCAATATTTGATAAAACCTTGCTCGACCCCGAAGAGGCTATGCTCGCTCTTTCAATTTTGATGCTGGCACGATTAGCAAATTTTTACCAACAATTGTTTGAGGCTTATTTTAGGGCAGCCAGAAAAGCTGCAAAGAGTATAAATTTGCTTACAGTTTACGCGTTTATCAATGTAATGGCTGGCTTAGCGGTTTTAGTTTCCGGTGGGGGGATTGTCCAGTTTGCTTTGGCCAATTTAATTGTTTCTCTTCTCTTTACCCCTATATATGCGTTGTTAGGAATGAAAACCTTGAAGCTCGGCCGTTTAAAAAAAGCCACTGTATCTAAGCAAGATATTACACAAGCTTTTCAGAAAGGATTGGGCTTTCTCGCGTCACCCATGTGGCAAGCCATTTATTTTCAGGGAACCACATTAGCGGTTCGGTTAACAATTGGTGCTGAGGGCGTCACTATTTTCAACACAGTAAGAGCACTCACCCGAAGTGTAAATCAAGTTTTTACTATAATAAACGGCAGTGTATTCCCTGAACTACAATTTGAAATAGGAGCTGGTAACATGGATAAAGCCAGACAACTTTTCAGGGTATCGACGATGCTAACTTTGTTTGTGGCTATCATCGGTATGCTATTTCTTGCAATTTTTGGTTTGTGGTTTTATGGAGTGTGGACAAAAAATGTTTTAAATCCACCTGCTTTTATGTGGTATGTCTTTGTTCTTAGTATCGGCTTTAACGCCCTCTGGTGGAATTCCACAATTGTCTTTCGAGCGACTAATCAGCCCTATCAAATGGCTATTTCGGGGTTGCTTGCTGCAATTTGTTCGGTTATCGCGACTTATGTATTTTCTAATTTTTGGGGTTTACCAGGGGCAGCTTTGGGGGCTTTAATTTTAGACTTATTATTGGCACTTTATGTTTTACCTGTTAGTAGTAAGCTGCTAGGGCAAAACGCAGCTAAAATATTATTTGAATTTATGACTTTAGACTTAATAAAACTTAAAGAAGTTGTTAAGGCGAAAATTTGAATATCCAGCTGCCACAACACCCTGTATATGGTATTGCATAGTGCGCTAATTAGTATAGTAAGTTTAATTCAGCGCGAAAGTGTGAATGGTAGCTCTAATTAAGTTGTAGATTTGACGAAGACAATGCTCAAATGAAAGTGTTTATTGCTTCGACCAATATTTATCTATGTTTGTGTAGAACCGTTGATTAATTCAAAGTTTAGGGTGACGTGTACTGTTACAAAGGCATAGATTTTTGGGTAACAGCTAGAAAGATTATTGAGATTGAAAGGCTTTAAATATTAGTCTGAAAAAGTGCAGCGGACTCGCGGCGATTGCGATTCAATGAGTGACGCGTGAGTCAGCCTTATTTATCGAAAGAATGAATTTAACGCTTATGCCCAAATCGGTTAAATGGTTTTTCAATGAACTTGGTAAGAAGCCAAGCAAATATAATACAGCTAATACCCACTACAGCTTTAATGAAAATATTACCGTCAACCATGTCATTACCAAGTACATCAACTACAGATTTTTGTAGAGGCATGTGAATCAAGTAAATTGTATAGGTTAATGATCCAAGCCAAATCAGGAGTTTACTTGAAAGAATTGATTTAGACCCTTCACTCGACAATATCGATAGCACAGTCAAAGTTGGGATGATAAAACCCACTGGATTAAAAATATCTGATAATAGGGTAAGTACTAAATATGATGAAAAAAATATTAAGGTAGAGTGCTGGCCGAATGGGAGTATAGCTAAATTTGGATATTCTTTTACTATCCCATAGAGTGTATAACCTAACAAGATACCAAAAAATCCTCTTACGAACCCTAAAGGTAGCTCAGTTGATGGATCACTAATAGCCATAAAAGACGTTGCTATTAATGAAGAAAGAAATACTAAAATCTTAATATTTTTTAATTGTAGTATAGGGATAAGTAAAGGAGCTACGATTATAGGGATGTAAAGTTCAACCGACATACTCCAACTTGCACCATTCCATTGTGTATATCCAAAAGGGTATGCAAGTCCAAATATAGAAAGTAATATATCTGGTATATTGTTAATCCAATGATCAATATACCAAGGTGAAAAAACTATAATCAAGAATATGTAGCTTGGCAGTAAACGAAATAACCTCGATTTTGTAAATTGAAACCATGTTTTAGGATTTTTAGACTGAGATACGCCTAATACAAACCCGCTTATTATGAAAAAATAATCGACAGCATTTCCCCAGTAAGATTCAGAAATTAGCCCACTAGATACTTGTGAAACCAACGACTCTAATCCAAAATGATACAGCACAATTATCACTGCAAGTATACCGCGCATACCTTCAATTTCTGTATAAGAACGAGTTTTTTTCATCTGCTTATTCTTTTATTCAGGGTTAATTGCTTAGATAAATATTAATGAATTTTAGGTGTTATTTAAAATTTAACGTAAATGAAACAATTCTGAAACTTAATTTTTGGGCTACTTTTTATTTTAATTAGATCTGGATGGAAAATAAATATTTAATTTATCTAAATTAGATTTTAGATGTTTTCTATCCAATATATGTATCTTAATGTGAAAAGGCTATAATGATTCAAAATTAATCCAATTATTTTTGACGTTGAATTCATCTTTACCATTAAAGCAGTGACTATCCGTAGTTTAATTACTCCATAATTTTAAATACTCATATTGCTATGCCTTTTTCAGCTGTTTTCTAATGAAATTTTTCCGTATTTAGGTTGATTTCAGGTCTTATTGCCCTTTGACAAGTAGCTTGTAATTCATAGTGGTACTTCCGATAGTTATAGATAGTTTGCCGATCTAAGGGAACCGTCAGCAGGCTGTTGCTCGCCTTGTCGTTGTTTAACGATGAATTGCACTTGATGCTGGATTTAGTAATACGTTTGCAAAAAGTGCAATTCAGGCAGACTATGTTTAGAGAGCCCTATACTGATATAGGGCTCCGCCAGGTCACCTATGTTAGTTGAGGGGGATTATAGCCAAACTTTTCAATCAATAGCGCATCTCGAGTGAGAATGAGGTCTATAGTCTCGTCATCATAGTAGTCTGATATTAAGAGTTTTCTTTTAGATGTGTTAGTTTTTTTTGCTTCATAGATGAGTGCCCTATCTTCATCTGAAAGACTGCGTACCTTTTCAATAGCTTCACAAAAATCATCTTCTAATGACTCTTGTCGAACAAAAAAGTCGATATAACAGTTGTCTTGGTCAAACTGAACAAGATCTTTAAAGCTGTTAACTGTGGTAGATGCTTTTAGTGAATCGATATTTTGACAACATAAATAAAGATACCGGTATGTCATGAAGCCACAGAAGCTATAAATCTTTGTGTTTCCGTAGCCTTCACCTAAGTAGCGACTATTACTTGGTTCGTGTATATGCTTTAACCACTTTCGAAATGAATTTATATCGTTACTATCACTATAAAGGTTATCCCACAATTTAACGTCCTTTGTTAATTCATCAAAAAGGCTACGATAATTTTCAGTCGGATTTTTCATGGTCTGGGATAAACTGCGGGTCAGGTTTCGCGTAGTCAGCCTATTTCTTAGACCTCCGCTGCCCTGAATGCCATATGTCCATAGTGATAGGTACCAATCCCAAGGGTTACGGATTGACGACAAAAAGAACTTGTCTTTTTGTGTTATATCATCTGCTGGTGCAGCATTATGTTTTCCAATTTGCTCGCCATTGAATAAACTTGATAGCAAGGAGGCAATATGAGTGCACCCAGTCTTTTGCATCTGAATGTAAATAATGTGATCTGATTTAAACATATATTTTCCTTATTTATTATAGTGTCCGTTCAAAAAGCACTAGCATAGCCTGTAAAAATGTATGGTTTACCGTTTTAAGTTCTTTAGAGTATGATTAAGCCAGATTAAAAGAAGAATAACTGCCAAGCACATCATTAAATATATTTATTCAAATGTGTAATATCTACATTAAAACAACAAGAATAAAATTTCCAGTCGTAATTCAATGCGCGAAATGGTGTAGACGGGTCCTTGTTTAGCAGTCAAAAATTTTAAGAAACTAGTTTTCGTCATAGAGACATGTTTAGTTACGTAAAAAGTAACAAGTTTCATTTTTCCTTAAACAGTAAAATATTATTTTTTGGCTAAAAATAGGTTGATATTAAAGCGCATTTATAGGCAAAGTAGTATTAGCAACTATAGGCCAAACTTTTCCATATTTTGAGTATCCGGCTATTTAGTTGAAAAATGGTTATCGTAGTAGCTTAACTCTTAGTATGGTCAGGAAGTACTGAAAAACACTATTAAGGACAATTAGGAACTAGTGGGGTTGATATTATGGAAGTTATACAAGCAACTATTGGTCGTTTTCATCATTTTCATTTAGCAAGGCAATTAGAAAAAAGCGGGCTTTTAGGTAAGATTTATACCGGATACCCTAAGTTTAAGTTAAAAGACGAACAGGGCATCCCTGCTAAAAAAATTGTTTCTTTCCCTTGGATTCATGCTCCTTATATGGCCCGTAGCAAATTTGGGCTAAATAAGTATGAAAATTTAGATGATAAATGGCGACTTCTGGATAAAGTGACGTTCGACAGATATATCCTTTCTAAACTAAAAGAGCCGAGTGTTCTTGTGGCTTTGTCAGGTACAGCGAAAAACGCAGGCCGAGCAAATCAACAGTTGGGTGGAACATGGATTTGTGATCGAGGGTCATCGCACATCGAATTTCAAAATGATTTATTAAGAGATGAACATGCTATTTGGGGGGTTAGGTTCAGGGAAAATAGTACCGAAATAATGAGCCGAGAGTGTGTCGAATATGAATGCGCCGATTATATAACAGTGCCCTCACAGTTTGTGTACAACAGTTTTGTGGAAAAAGGTATTCCCGAAAATAAACTTATAAAAATACCCTATGGTGCAAATTTAGCACGTTTTTCTAAGACTAAAGAACCCGAAAGTAACTCTTTCTCTGTGTTATGGGTGGGTATGGCAAGTATTAGAAAGGGGTTCTTTTATGCCCTAGAAGCATTCCAGAATTTAAAGTGTAAAAACAAAAAATTTACTGTTATTGGCACCATAGAAGAAGCAGTAAAATCGAGATTAAAAAATTACGACTTAACTCGCGTTGAATTCAAGGGAGTAGTTGCTAACCAACAACTAAAAGATTACTACAGCTCACATCACGTTTTTGTTTTACCCTCTATTGAAGAAGGCTTAGCTATGGTTCAAGGCGAAGCGCTAGCCTGTGGTTGCCCGGTTATCGCAACCCCAAATGCGGGTAGCGAAGACTTATTTGAGCATTCGAACGAGGGTTTCAGAGTCCCCATACGTAACTCTCAAGCGATATTAGAGGCATTTGAAGCGCTGTTGGATCAACCTGAATTAAGAAATGATATGAGTGAAAAAGCGCTAAAAAAGGTGCAGTCCTTGGGTGGGTGGGATACCTACGGCGAACAATTCACAAAATTTTTGAGTCAGCTATAAATTATGAAAATACTTTCTGTGGGTTGGTTTGATAAAATCAGCAATACGTCGCTTCATAGGCACAATGCTATTGAAAAAAATTACCAAAATGTTGACGTTGTAGATTGTTCGGCTGACACAACTACCTACTATAGAGTTGTCAACAAGCTTTTCAACTTTGGCTTGCCGATAAAGTTGCCTGATTCGAGCAGTGCAAATAGTAAAATAGTGAATCTAGTAACAAATAATCAATATGATCTAGTGTGGATAGATAAAGGCATAACTATAAATAAGAAAACGTTACTTTTTATAAAGAAAGTTAATCCACAAGCTAAAATCGTCAGCTTTTCTCCCGACAATATGGCATTAAGGCATAATCAAAGTGAAAATTATCTCGGTTGTATAAATTTATATGATTTTCATATAACTACTAAATCCTCATTTGTTGAAGCAATGTATGAATTGGGCGCACCCCAAGTAATTTTTGTAAATAAAACCTTCAATAGTGAATTTCATTACCCAAGGAAGTTAAGCAAATCAGAAGTTGATAGGTTAGGCGCTGATATAGGCTTTATTGGAATGTGGGAACAAGAGCGGTGTGAAAGCATACTTTTCTTGGTAGATAATGGATTGCGAGTAACTGTCTTTGGTGATGGAGAATGGAACAACTACAAAAATTATTCGCCTAATTTGACGATTGCACCCAGTGTCTACTCAGATGATTATCCCAAAGCGCTAAGCGCCTTCAAGATATCTTTGTGTTTTTTGCGTAAAATTAATTTTGATAAACAAACTGCCAGAACTATGGAAATACCGGCGTGTGGCGGGTTTATGCTAGCTGAAAGAACGGACGAACATTTAGCTTTGTTTGAAGAAGGTAAAGAGGCAGAATTCTTTTCTTCAGATGAAGAGCTTTTAGAAAAATGCCGATACTATTTGAATAACGAAGAAGAACGAAAGGCTATTGTTGAAAGAGGCATTCTTCGCTGCAAGAATTCGGGTTACTCAAATATTGAGACAATGAAAAAATTAATAGATGCGATTATTAAAACCTAATCTTAGTTGTAATTTTTGTTTATGTGAGTAAGTATTCAAGTATCTGCTTTCTGTTCTTTATCTTTAGTGTTTATTAAATGCTTTATTCTTTTTGGGGCGGTGGCTAACTCTGCCTGTGTTGTTCCATGGATTTTTCATAAACCGATAAATAGGCTTTCAAGGTATTATCTTCACTAAAGTTAGCTGCCCAGTCAGTACATTTTTGCTCAAGTTGTTGGGTGCTATATTCGTCTAAACGTAAAAAATCTAGAAGTTTTTTAGCGTTTTCATGTGCCCAATCGTCAATATGACCATCTCTAAAGCCTTCAGTTGAAGAGAATAATAAACTGTGTTTGCCTGCAATCTCGTTCATAGGAGCAGAATCCGTAGTGAGTACACAGGTGCCACATGCTTGCGCTTCAATGATAGGCCAACCAAACCCCTCCTCGTGGCTCGGAAACAATAAACATCGGGCACCAGAATACAAGGCATTCAAAAGCTCTACACCAATATCAGAATAGAAGACTACGTCAGCAGACTTATCAAATTCTCTAATTTTATCAATGACTGCCTTTTCTTCATTGTTTGCAGGTGGGCCTACTATCACCAAAGGTAAGCAAACGTCGCATCTGCGTACGTAGTGCTGGTATAAGTAGAACAGCCCTAATCGGTTTTTATACCATTGATTACCACCAATATTAAAAAGGTAGGCTTTGTGGCTTAGTTTAATGGAGTTTGTTTCAAAAATATTTTCGACAGTATTTTTTGGAAAAGGTAGATAGGGGTAATTAAGGCCATTGTATCTCACTTCCGAAATAATTGGATTGATGTTGCTTAAACTTTGCAAGTCTTGTTTGGTCTTGTTTGAAATCGAAATAAAGTTTTTCCCTTGCTCAAACCCCTTTCTGATGTATTTTTGGTACAGTATTCCGCTCCAACTGGTTTTATTTGTTTTTTCGTATCCAAGTGCAGATTTTAATGCCAATAAATCATGCACGTGAATGACATGGGGATACTTTTTTAAAATAGGTACCCAAGGGCCGAGAGCTTGATCGCAGAAAACAAATACAGTATTCCGTGGCTTCTTCACTGCAAATAGTATTCTTAATCGCGCTGGAAAAATTATATATTGATCTATATACCCTAACCATTTCGCAATTTTAGGAAGCCATTTACCCAATTTAAAAAAAAGCGGAGAGGGTGATAAGGTGCTAACATCATACCCTAATTTTTCGTAGCCAGACTTAAGCATAGCAGCGAAGCGAGGCATGCTCTTGCTATGCATAAAGGTAGGGTGGGTGAGTAATACTATCTTCATTTTTCGTTTCCGATGGTGATATCTTTCACCCACTAATAGGCACTTTTACTTGTTTAACCGATTAGGTCTTAGGAGCGATATTGTGTGTATGTCTCTGTTTCACAAGCATTGCTTCTAATTCCACGTAAAACTTCTTCATAATCGATTCGTAATTTAGAAATGATTCAGCATAGATCCTAGCGTTAGTGCCAAAAGTAGCTCTTAAATCAGGGTTGTCAGCTAAATGGCGAATAGCTGAGATGAACTCTGACGTATTTCCTGGCTTCACGGCTAATCCTTTGTCCTTAATGACGTTATGGATCTCAGTCCCTACGTCTGCGGTGGCGACAACGGCGGTACCTGAAGACAGCATGCCAGTTAATTTTGAAGGCATAACCAGGTCTGCCGCGCCAGCCTGTTGCGGTAATAAATGTATATCAGCTAAGTTCAAAAAGTCACATAGGTTTTCGTAAGGTTGTAGTGGTAGCCATATTATATTATTCAGTGTGGTCGAAGCGGCTTTTAAACGTGATAACGCTGAGCCCGAACCACACATAACAAAAGTGATATCCGGTAAGTTTCTTGCTGCATTAATGATGATATCAAGGCCTTGTTTTTCTCCCATATTACCTGAATACATCGCTACTACTTTGTCGTGGTCTATAGACAAACGTCTTCGGTAGGTAGAATATTCACGGGGTGATATAAATTGCGTATCAACCCAATTGGGAAACATGACTTGCTTCGATGCTGGTACGCCTTTCTTATTTAAAAGCTGCATCATTGAGCGAGATATCGACGAAACCTTAGTAAACCTTTTAAGTAAAAATTTCTCGAACCTAAAAATCGTTTTTTTTAAACGCTTTGACTTAATAATTCCTAAATCGAATGCAGCGTTTATTTCAAAATCTTGAATATGTAGTATTGATTTAGCGTTACACAATTTAGTTGTCATTAGTGCGCCTACACTATTAAAAATAGGAGGTTCAATACATATGACAATATCTGGATGCCAAAAAATTTGTTTAAAAACAACGGGAAAACTTGCTATTGCGAATGAGGCTAGATGAATAATTCGCTTGCAGCCAGATACTTTTTCAGGAACCCAGATTGGGCAGCGTATCACGCTCAAATTATCTCTAATTTCTTTTGAATATTTCCAAGAAGAATAATTTTCATTAATCTTCCACTCTGGATAATAAGGAGGTGCGCAAATAACTTTTACTTGATTACCTTCACTTGCTAACCATGTTGCCATTTCTCCAGAATATTTTCCAATTCCCGTAATTTCTGGTGAATAATTAGTTGAAACGATTAGAATTTTCACTTTCAGTTCGCCCTAGGTGGTTTTAGTCCCCATTCGGCAATTACAACAGTTTCCACTGCCAAACACTTATCCTTAGCATCTTTAATTTTACTTTCTACTTCGTATATTTTTGCATCAACAAGAAAACGATACCACAGCCCCTGTAGGAAATTCCACTGTAATCCACGCCAACCATCCAAAAATCCTAATCGAATAATATAGCGATAAAAAAAATAAAAAAACGGCCTAACAAACAAGGGGGTTTTTGTGTAAATATTTTCTTTTAACCAACGCTTAAACATAGCTTGTTCTTTGTCTTCATCATCTCTAGTATCTGATGCCATAAATTTATATTTATGATTTAACAAATCAGCTGCTTCTCGCGTAGCATAATGATTATGCTTTGTGGTCCACCATGTTAATGAATTTAAATTATCGTCAACAAAGTCGTTATCAAAACGTATTGTTTCTCCCGTTGAGAGCACAATATGTTCGTCCATCCATCGATTTTCACATTTACCATAGTCTTTGCGCCATAGCCTTAACATCCACATGGGGTAGGTGGCACCATGTTTCATCCATTTGCCTGCGAAGTGGATTCTACGGCGCATATAAATACCGTTAATGTTCGCTTCTATATGGTTAATTTTATTTTTTATTTCTTCAGCAAGTTCTGGAGTCACATATTCATCGGCGTCTAATCGCATTACCCATTCACCTGTTATAGGTGCGTTGTCTAACCCCCAATTTAATTGACGCGCGTAATTGTTGTGCCATTTGTTTTGCAGAACTATAGCGCCCATAGATTCTGCGAGTTCTACGGTTTTATCCGTAGAGTAAGAATCAATTAATACTACTTGCGAAGCGAAAGATTTTACCGAATTTATAGCACGTTCTATGTGTTGTTCTTCATTGTAAGTGAGTATTTGCACGGTTATTGAAGGCATAAGAAGTCTATCCTACTCAGTTCTTGATAATGCGTTTTTTAATAGCTTTTGCAGGATTGCCTGCATATATAACCCACGCTTCAGCGTCTTTAAATAGCACTGTACGCGCACCTATTACAGCACCTGTACCAATTGTTATGCCAGGTCCAACAAAACACTCAGTACATAACCATGCATTAGCGCCAATGGTGATAGGGAGGGCGTAGAGTTGAAAGTTCTTATCCGTATAGTCGTGGGTTCCACAACACAAATGTGCCCCTTGTGACACCACAGCCTTTTCTCCAATAGTAATCATTGCCATGTTGTAAATGATGGTATCGTTGGCAATGCAGGCTTCGTCTTCCATTTTAAGGTTCCAAGGTGCCCAAATTTTTGCGGTCGGATAGATGTGACAGTCTTTCCCTAACTTTGCACCAAAGAGTGTTAGCAAAAATGCGCGATATCTATGCATTGGTCGCGGGCTGAACTTAATAAAAATTAAATATGTCATGCCCCAAATCAATCTGGCCAAGCGATTTTGCAAACTAAAGCTGGCCTGCGTGTAAGGATTAATGCCTTGTTTAATCATGACGCAAATCACTTTTTATTTGGGTAATAATATTTTTTGACGCCTGTTTAATATCGAATTTTTGTTCAAAACATTTTTCCGCATTCTGCTGAATGGTTGATTTTTCTTCGTTTGTTAGCGCCATCCAGCGCGAAATCAGGTTTTCTGTGCCTGCTAATGTATCGTCTTCAACCAGCCCCGCTTTCATTTCTTCAATTTCTCGCCAAATATTAACTTTATTGGAAATTAAAACGGGCGTACCTAAGGCAAGGGCTTCGGCTACGGATATACCGAAGTTTTCCTGGTGAGAGGGTAAAATAAATACATTAGCAGCCTTAATGGCGCTCCATTTAAGTTCATTTTTGAGCATACCCGTCCAGGTAATATGGGTATCCGCATTCATTGATTTTGCTATTGCAACGAGTTCTGATTTCCAGCCTGTGTGGTCTGGGCCTGCCATAACAAGGTGAATATTGGTATTTTTCTGAAGCGCATTCGCAAAGGCCTTAATTAAAAGGTCACACCCTTTTTTTGCGTGTATACGGCTTAAAAAAAGAAATATTTGTTTATTTTTAAGTGCAGGGTATTTACTGTAAAACGCATCCTCAGACGCCTGCTGTGCAATAGGCGTAATATTAGTGCCATAATTAACAACAACCGGGTTGACTGTATAGCGCGAAAAGGACGCCTCAGCTAAGCGCTTTTCTTCTTCACAAGTAAATAATACAGCTTTAGCGTCTCGCAAAACGGCATATTGCGATAAATACCAAAACACACTCTTTTTAAGGTGTTTAAGCGGGTACGCATGTTTAAAATAGGGGTCTAACATACCATGGGGGAAAACATAGTAAGGCACATTGGTATGCTTGAGTGCTTGGCGCACTGCATGACCATGGTATTGCCACAACCCATGTACAATTACTGCATCAAATTCTGCAGCGATACTCTTTAGCTTTTTGATAAGTTTTGGGTGATAACAAAAGGTACCTTTACCTTTGCCTATTGTAATTACAGTAAGGTGGTCAACAGAACCTAAGTCATCGTTAGCCTCGTCCATTGTCAACACTGTCGCTTTTGCGCCAAGCGCTGCATAGTGCGAGGTAATATTTCGCAATCCTTGCGCTGGCCCCCCTTGCTCTAAATTTAAAGAGGTGATGACGTGCAAGATTTTCATCAGACTTCCTTGTCAATTATATTTTTTACTAAAAACCGCCTAAAAAGAACTTGCGATTTTCGACGCTTAGACTGTCTAAAAAATCATCTATAAAGTTAAATTGAACATCAAATGATGTCAAGCTGTCATTGGATATTTCTGATACTCTAAACAAGAGCCCATCAGCCTTATAACCGTTTGCGGCAAGATATATACGGTTGTAATGCATATTCATGGTGGAGCTTACAAGTCCATTGCCCATACGAATCCAATAGATCACGTTTTCCGTTCTAAACTGCCGTGTCGCAACTAACGTGTTTACCGGTAATGGCGTGTTTTTATAGTTACGTGTTTGCGATGTTCGGTCTGAAATCTTAAAACCTTGAGAAGGGTAGCAAGCATCAGGGCGGTGTACCTGATTTGGAAACATTTGGTCATTGCCATATGCGAGTGACACCATAATGATGTTTTGGGTCAGTGTATTTTTGTATATTCTGTTTACTGTTGACGAATACAATTCATTAAGCTTTTCCTCAACTTCAGGGCTTAGCGTAATTTTTGTATAGTTGTCTTTAAGGCGCACCCAATTCCCAAACTGTTCGGGCATTAGAGTTTCATAGTTGGGTTGACCGATATGTTCAAACCATTCTTTTTCAGGAATAACAATTTTGGCAACATAGAATTGCGAGGCTAGCAAGCATACCATGATTGTCAACGACAACCCCTGTTTTACAGATAATGATATCATTGATGTGTCGCCCTCTTAGACTTCTGTGAAATTAAGCGTAAAATCGAATCAGTGGTGATCATTAGCGCTATTCCAAATATAAACAGAGCTAATGACGCAAAATCGTGCATGAAGCCTTGCCCCGCAGCATCCCCAAAATAAAATGTAATTAATATCAACATAATAACCCGCAGGATATTGGAGAAAATAGAAATAGGGACTATTAGTATAGCCAAGCCAATCGTTCGGATATGTGAAGGGTGGCGAACTAAATAGAGATATAAAACGCCAAGCGTCTCTAGCATAAGCAAAGTTCGCATACCAGAGCAGGCATCAGCTACAAAAAGCTTGTAACTGCCCACCATAATCACCACACCATTTTGCGCAACGGGATAGCCCAGATAATAAAGAATATCAACAGATACATCACTCACCAGTAATTTTAGAAAACTGGATAATGGGTCCAAAATTACACCTGGAATGGGGATCATCAAAAACATAAAAAAGATAGGGAAGAGTAATGTTCTAATTACACGAAACCCAAAAATATAGGTGTATATGCCACAGAATACAGATATAAAACTCAGTATTTTAAAGTGAACCATATCAGTAAAGCCGCCAAGCACATATAAGAAAAATGCATTTACGAAAAACAATATTCCCCAAGTGGGATAAATAGTCTCCGTATTCAAAGCGGCAATATTACTCTTTTTCTGAAAAATCAAAAATAAAGAGGCGAATAGGACAAGAGGGCCATGGGAATGTGCAGGGTTAGACCAAGCCCCATTAATACTGAGATCAATAAAAAAAGGCACATAAAAAAATGCAGCAATTATGTGCAGAAAAAACAGTATTGCATAGTTTGTGGTTCTATATTCTGCGAGAATCATACCCTATCCATTATTTTGTTTCCTCTTCAATGAGCGGAATTGATTCGTATAAAATTTCTCTTTGTGCCAGTTTGGATTTTGAATCTTTATACAATACATTATTGTATGTCATTTTAATTTGACGTTTTTGTTCTTGAATATCAAGAACAATTTGTGCTTTCTCTGGCGAAAAGTTTGCATTATATTGACTAGCCTCCTTAGATAATTCAGCCATAGATGAAACTTCATCCGTTACAAAGAAATGCATTGCAGATTTTCCGCCCTTCAAGGTGAAGTACTGATAATAGTCGTCATTTTCATATGCGAAAATCTGATCTAATGACATAATTTGTATATACGTGTTTCCTTCTTTTATTTTAATTAGACGGTCAGATTTATCTATGGCATCAAAACCTTTAGGAATTCTACACCGCACAAATTGAGCGAGCTCATTAACACGAGAGCTTCTCGTCTTAGTGAATCTGGTATTGTATTTTGTGAAAGGGTCTTTTGGGGGAATATTGGCGATAAACAACATATTGTGTTTATCCACTACGTAGGTCTGCATAAAGGGAGAACTTCTATCAAGCCAACGAGTTTTGTATTTGTTATTAATTTCTACCGAGTAATTACTATGCCAGTAGGGTTGTGTACAGTCTATTTGATTAAATAGGTTGTCAGAGTCGACCAGTATGCCAAATTCTACAAGCTCGCCACTGTAATGATAGGGAAAATACCGCACATTTGAAGAGGCTAAGGCATAGTTTTCGCCAATGTAACTCCGCGAAAATATTTCAGTACCTTTATTTTCCCCCCAGTTAGAAAACGAGGGGATTTCAGTTTCAGTGACACCGTTTGAATAACTTAATGTATTTAATGGAAAATTTAATATTTCAGGTTGCCAATCGGAAAGGATATAAAATACCCACAAACTCGGTGACTTGTGAGATTTAAAATCAGCCAGTGTTAAAGGTAGTTCTGGCCCGAAGTAGTACCAATACAAGCGTTTATCGCGCCCCAACTGGTAAGTAAGTCTACTATAATTTTTCTCAGAGCTGTTGAGTTCATTAGTATTTTGGCGCGTTAAAGGCGGTATAAGCTTACCCTTAAACGAGTTTGCTTTAAGGTAACTTAACGTCATATTCGCTTCACCTTCGGCCAGTGACCTAATAGTGTCATCTTCAGCAAAGTCTATTAGGTTTAACAGTGGAAAAAAGTTGGCTTCTATATAATTCGGCGAGGCCATCTCGAAGTGTCCAGCTTGTATATGTCGGTTAAAACGTGCTATTAAATTGTCATAGATTTCACTTTGTATTTCTTTACTTGTGTATTTACCTTTGTTTTTTCTAATCCAAGCGTCTTTATTGAAATACTGAGCAAGCAGGTACCATGAACTGGCTTTAAGAATTGCGTGATTCAGCGTACCATGACCAAGATATTCATTATTTTCACAGCAAGGCCCTTGTGCTACATAGTTTTGTAAAACCGCAATATTTTGTTTACTTAAACAATGCTCAAACTGATACAAATAGCGTACTATGGCGGGTAATATGAAGCTGCCAACTGTTTTACCGTCATCATTAGAGTGATTTTTAAAATCCACCATATAATTTGAATACTCAGCCTTACAACCATTTACCGCGGTATCACCTAAAATCCAGTAGGGTTTTCGTGTTAAATGATTGGATGCCTTGTATTTTGCTTGTGCCCATTCCATTAGTTGTGCGCGACGGACCTCTTTCGCTGAATAATCTTCTTCAGTGCTACTCGCATTTGCCGCAGCAGCGAAAATGCAGCTAAGAAGACAGTACAAGCCCAATAGCTTGAGAATATTTGCAAGGGCTGTGGATAGAATACTGTTCATAAGTGATATCCTGTTTTATTCGGGGGCGCGACGTTTCACCAAATTACAAAAAAGCACGTGGTTAAACACGATAGTAAATACTAATTTTTAGTATAGTATCTAAATGGTGTAAAAACTAACCCAATCGCAAACGTTACTAAAAGATAAATCAGCACATCTTCAAAAAAATTTCGCCCTATTAAATTTGCGATACCTTGTATGCTTTTTATGGGTAATTGAAACAAAACATAATTTGAAATATTGGCGAACAATGGAAAGGAGATTAAG
>CEVI01010906.1_pt1 | contig 67061 bp, 53 predicted proteins | sample 531471 | NCBI WGS metagenome assembly CEVI01 (sample SAMEA2623513, study PRJEB7988) | marine metagenome | isolation source: saline water (ENVO:00002010), including
AAGAAAAAATGCACTTCAACCTTGTATTCATGCTCCGCCCATTGTTCTATTAGGGTTAGCTTTTGCTGTAATTTCTCGAGTTGCGCCTCAGAAAAATCTTGCCCATTCACACATACCCAGTAATCAAAATCTGAATGCTCTGTTTGCGCAATTGTGCCAATACTTCCCATTAATATAAGCGCTTCAATAGACCTCTGTCGTGGCCAAATTTCTTTAATGTTGGTAAAGAGGTGACGCTGTTCAGGAAAGCAGGTAATGAGTGCAGAGGCTATATCTTCTCGAAAGGTGTAATTGTTGATACCCATGGGAATAGCGTGCCCATCCACGTAGCCAGGTAAGTCAGGATGATTAACATGCAATAAAAAAGGGAGTACATTGAACAGCGGTTGATGTGCTTTGGGCATGAGCGTAATGGCTCGTTCAATTCGAGCTTTGTTATATCTGAGCACCCGCAATAAGCGAATAGTCAGGTTTTGTTGAATTGATAGCGACTGTGGCGCTGTCATTGCTGCCCATATATTTGCTTAGGTAGGGGTCAAGAATAGCGCGAATTGGGTAAGCCTGCCTCTTATTTTTCCTCATAAAGATGTTGGATTTATAGTTGTTGGGTATCTAATCTTTTAACTCAAGCCGTTATTATCAAAAAAATATGTAAACTCATTCAAAGGCTTTGGGGCTTATCAATAACCGACCTTGGCTTTACACTTCTTCGCACATTTCGCAGTTACACTCATCAATAGGAGTTCATTGTGTCTCATCAGATTATTAGTGATTTACATACCCGTTACACAGCAAAAAAGTACGACAGTAACAAACGTATTTCAGCCGAAGATATGGCGATTATTACTGAAGCCTTACGCCTATCAGCGTCATCAATAAACTCTCAACCTTGGAAGTTTGTCATCGTAGAAAGTGATGAAGCAAAACAGCGCCTTCACGATACGTTTGCTAATAAGCATCAGTTTAACCAATTGCACGCGAAAGAAGCGTCACACACCGTGTTGCTTGCTTATGACCCTGCCTTTACCAAAGACAAGTTTGTCAAGCGTGTTGATGCAGAGGTTGCCTCTGGCCATTTGCCAGAGTCAATGCGTGACTCTTTTATGGGGGCCTATGCATTTGCCGAAGCAAACACAGATGAACAAGGTAACAATGGAAGTTGGACAAAAGCACAAGTGTACTTAGCATTAGGTAACTTATTGCATACACTTGCCCGTTTAGGCATTGCTTCCACGCCGATGGAAGGCGTGGACGCGGATCTCATTGGTGAGTTGTTCAGCAAGGAGCTAGACGGTCATATTTGCGAAGTGGCTGTTGCCATGGGCTATCCAGACCAAGAGCAAGACTGGAACTATGGTTTGCCGAAAGCTCGCTTACCTAAAGAAGACGTGGTTGAGGTGGTGTAATCACTACACTGGACACACGAGTTATGTGATGTCACGCCCCATTCCCAAAAGGCGTCGTTAAGACGCCTTCTTATTTAGCCCTTCAAGCACTTTATCCAACGTTATTGGGAAGTCTCGTACACGCACGCCAGTGGCATCGAAAATAGCATTTGCAATAGCGGCACCTGCTCCTGTAATACCCAGCTCTCCAATGCCCTTAGCGCCTACCGGTGATGCTTCAAAGTCGGGTGAGTCGATAAAGTCTACTGTGACCTCAGCAATGTCTCTATTTACCGCAATGTGGTATTCGCCAAAGTCAGGGTTAACAAAGCTGGCGGAATCGGTATGATGATGAATGGCTTCAGTAAGCGCGTAACCGGCGCCCCATACCATGCCGCCTTTAATTTGGGATTTGGCGGTTTTTTCATTCAGTATTCTTCCTGCCGAGAACATGCCGTACTGTCGCTTTAAGCGTACTTCTGCGGTGAGGGTGTCTACCTCCACTTCAACAAAATGCGCACCGCAAGAATATTGCTCATCATCGCTGGTATCTTCATCACTTACAGCCCCAAGTTCGCTGATAGGAAACTTTGTGCTATCAATAAGGCTAATAAGCGGAGTTTCCTGTATTTTTTCCGAATTCGATTGCCTTACACAAAGGCCCTTATCGGTCACCAAAAACTGGGCATCTCGATAATCTTCTGGCAACAGGGATAAAAGTGAAGACTTGACTGCCTCACAGGCTTTAAGTACGGCGGAACCGGTACTTGCCGCGCCGAAAGAGCCGCCAGAACCGCAAGAGGCTGGTGACTGACTATCGCCGAGATTGACGGTGACATTGTCTACTGAGGTGTTAAAAGCGTCTGCAGCTATTTGCGCCAAAATAGTGTAAGTTCCGGTGCCTATGTCGGTCATATCTGTTGTGACGGTAATCATACCGTTTTCATCAATAGCAACATTGGCTGAACTTTGAACTAGCACATTCATTCTCATGGCACTCGCTACGCCATGACCTATGACTTTCCCTGGTTTGGCGTTGCTCTTCTGTTGCCACCCGAAAATATCAGCTCCGCGTTGTAGGCAGCTTTCAAGTTTGTGACTGGTAAATCGACTGCCATTGACAGGGTGCACTTTTGGCATGTTATTTAAGCGAAATGTTAGTGGGTCAATGTTAGCCTTGTGCGCCAATTCGTCGATGGCGGATTCGAACGCTAATGACCCAATGGCATCTCCCGGTGAGCGGGTAGAATCGATAAGCGGAGTATCTGCGCTTTTTACCCTGTGAGTGCTATTAATGTAGTTCGCATGGTAGGTAACTCTTGCGCCCGCCCCAGTGGCTTCTGCGAAGGTATATCCTTTCGCTTTTGGCATTGCACTGTGATGGGCAATGCTAGTGAGGTATCCTTGACTATTGCAGCTTAGCTGCATGCGCTGAAAGCTATGACCACGGTGTGGTGTATTATAGAATACATGGCGCCGGCTAAGTGCTACTTTCACCGGGCGCTTAAGATACCGCGCACCGATGCAAGCTAGTATTGCATCGTAGTGTAAACCTAATTTAGAACCAAAGCCGCCGCCGATAAAAGGGCTTTTTACATGTATGTTGTCTTCGTCCATTTCTAGGGTGGTTGCCAATGCTTGTACTGCTGAGGCAACAATTTGTACGCTGGGGTAAACCGTTAATTTATCTCCATCAAAATGGGCAATGGTAGCGTGAGGTTCCATTGCTGCAGAAATTTGTGATGGCGTGGTGTATTGCATATCGACATTAATATCTGTCGCGCTTTGTGTTGGCGCAACACCACTTTCCACATCGGGCTCAAATCCACCGTCTAGTGATTCAGGCACCTCAGTTGCTTGTTCTGGCGCCAGTAACAACTGAGCAGGTTGTGCATCAATATTGAATGCTACCAAGCTTGCTGCATATCTCGCTTGTTCTAAAGTGTGAGCAAGCACTAGCGCCACAGGCATGCCGTAATGGCGAATATGGGAATCATTAAGCACCGCACGGCTTTGGGTGAATCGGCCTTCATCATCGGGTTGACTGAACGCTTTTAGGGGGCCGGCGTTTGTGTGGGTTAACACAGCTTGTACGCCTTCAGCTTTTTCTGCTTTTGAGGTGTCTAAATGAGTAATTTCACCCACCGCAGATGTGGAAGCTACTAAGAAGCCGACAAGGGGCGTTTGTGGCATAGCGTGAGTGTGTTCAGCGGCGTAACGCGCTTGCCCTGTTACCTTTAATACACCATCAACTCGATTGATAGGATCGCCTATAGAATTAGCGGAATGATTAGTTTTCATATAGAGCTCCTTCGTGCTGAGGGTAGGTGCGTTGATGCTGGGCGAGGGCACGTAATACTTTGTGTAAGGTGTTGCGTAAAAGCGGTGGCTTAAAGATGTTACTGCCGTAAACTTGCGCAGACGCGAGTTCAGCGTCCAGTGCTTTTTCAATATTGGCGTCTGTGAGTTCCGTCCCCATCAAAGCATTAATCGTTGTTTCTGGATACCAAGGCACCGTACCAACGCCGCCGAATCCTAATGTGAGGGCGCTAACTTTGTTGTCTTTCATCACCAGGCCTGCGGCTACTGACACTAACGCGAAAGCATACGATGAACGATCACGCACCTTATGGTAATACTGAGAACCAACCGCTTGCTTGGGCAGAATAACCGCGGTGATCAGCTCGCCTTCTTTTAAGTTATTTTCAATATGGGGTGTGTTCCCCGGCGTACAGTAGAAGTGGCGTAATGGAAGGGTTCTTTTTTCGCCATTTGGAGCAACAAGTGCGAGCTTAGCGCCCAGCGCTATCATGGCGACGGCCATGTCTGAGGGGTGGGTGGCAATGCACTTATCGCTGGTGCCAAAAATAGCGTGTATTCTATTTTCACTATTCACGGCGGTACAACCTGTGCCTGGTTCACGCTTATTGCACGCTTTTGCCGTATCGTAAAAGTAGTAACAACGGGTGCGTTGCAAAAGGTTTCCAGCTGTGGTCGCACGGTTTCTAAGCTGAACGGTGGCGCCACTCAATAGTGCTTGCGACAGTAAAGATAGGCCAGGGGTGGTGCTGGCAAAGTTGGCCAGCTGAGTATTGGTGACCATTGCGCCTATGCGGAAATGCTCGTCATGTTCAACAATGCGTGTTTCGTCTTGCCAGTCACTTAAGTTCACCAGCGTAGAGGGCGTTTCAACCTGTAATTTCATTAAATCGATAAGGTTAGTGCCCCCAGCGATAAAACGAGAGTTTTTTGCCCCAGAGGTGCTGTCTAGCTCTGATGTGTTGTGTAGATGAGTTAACGTAAATGGCTGCATTATTGTGGCTCCAAAGCGATAACGTCTTCTATCGCATCAACAATATTGGGGTAGGCACCACACCGGCATAAATTACCGCTCATGCGTTCGCTAATGTCTTCTCGCGGGCTATAGTCTTCACTAAAGGTAACGGCGCTCGGCGCGTTGTCGGCCAACTCTTTTTGCAGCGCAACTGATGAGCAAATTTGCCCCGACGTGCAATAGCCACATTGAAATGCGTCACGGTTTACAAACGCCCGTTGTAGCGGGTGAAGTTCATCATTCTTGGCTATACCTTCAATGGTGGTTATCGACTTGCCTGTAAGTTGAAAGGCAAAGACCAAACAAGCGTTAATCCTTTCATCATCAACTAATACGGTACATGCGCCACATTGTCCATGATCGCAGCCTTTTTTGGTGCCGAATAAAGCAAGGTTTTGATGAAGAAAATCAAGCAAGGTAGTGCGAGGGTCGGTAGGTAGCGCATAGGGCGTACCATTAATTGTGACGGTTGGTCCCGTATCTATAGACATAATGCAATCCTTTTCCGTGTAGTCAGCCTTCCACTGCGTCATACGCCTTAAATCTATCTTAGCGGGGCTGACGGTAGGCATGTGGGTTCATAGCTGCGTACGGGAGGAAAAGGAGATTGGTTTAGCTACTTTGCGAAGATATTACTGGCGTGATGGCGTGTACGTAGCGAGAAAGCGCAATCTGCGGTAAAATAGACAGATTACCCTTACGGTATGCACCCCCAGTTAATAAAGGCTTTCACCAATGCTCCATAACGATGTGTTACGTCGTCTTCGATACGCACTTGCAATAAATGACACCGCCGCCATCAGTATTTTTAAGTTGGCTGATTATGACATGGACATGGCGTACCTCCATGCCATCATGAAAAAAGAGGAAGAAGAAGGATATTTACCCTGCAGGGATAAAATTATTACCTTATTTCTCGATGGCTTAATTATTAAAAATAGAGGAAAGCAAGAAGGGCAGAAGCCCGGAGAACTGGCCGCTAATGCAAGGTTGAGTAACAACGATCTGTTACGCAAAATTCGAATTGCAATGCGTTATAAAGATGAAGACATTATTGCCATTTTAAATTTGGCTCAATTTCGAATGAGCAAAAGTGAACTCTCGGCCTTATTTCGAAAGCCAGACCATCGAAACTACAAACCTGCTGGTGACCAAGTTGTTCGTAACTTGCTACAGGGAATGGTGAAAAAGTATCGAAGCGGTGGAAAAGGGGCAAGCACATCAAGCGTTGTAGCATCTCACTCTCCTGCCACGAAATCACAGCGTACAGCACAAGGTAAAAGCGAAGGGACAGCGCGTAAAAAAGAAAATACGGCGCCGAAAAAGACCGATTCGCCATCGAATTCCGTATGGGGGAAAGTGTAATTCAACGGGTTTTCTTTCGAAACTCATTTTCCATAACGTGACTAGCGATAAAATAAGGAGTATGTAATGAGCCGGCATTTTGACCAAGCCGAAGGTTTGTGTGAAGAAAAAGATGAGGCTACAAAAGGGTTTGTGTTTAATCAAACCATGCTGCGTATTGCTGAACCAAAGCGTTCTCTCGATTTCTATACCCGGGTAATGGGCATGACATTACTAAAGCGCCTCGATTTTGAGGAAATGCAATTTAGTTTATACTTTCTAGCGGCAGGTGAAGACTTTTCCGATATTAGTGCAAACATTGAAAAGCGCACCGAGCAAACGTTCGCTCGTCCAGCCATGTTGGAGCTTACTCACAATTGGGGTGATAGTGCAGATACCGTTGATTACCACAGTGGTAATAGCGAACCAAAAGGCTTCGGTCATATTGGTTTTCATGTACCTGACGCAGAAGCGGCATGTGAACGCTTTAGCGAAATGGGTGTGCCGTTTCAAAAAGGGTTGAATGATGGCAGCATGAAAGGCATCGCGTTTATCAAAGATCCTGATGGTTATTGGATTGAAATATTTGATGCCAGTAAAGTCGCAGACACTTGCGCCCCACATTTAAAGACGGCTTAGCCTCGTAAGGGCGTTGCTAAGCAACGCCCTTGTTTAACTGTTTGTTGAACGTTATCGCTTTATTTTAATTGGCCTCAAGCGTTAATTCCACGCCACTGTATTCGCTTTGCAAATGATGTTGGCTGTTCAGTAAAAACACCCGTGTCGTTTCCAGGCCGCCAGTATTCACCAAGTAACCTTTCACCGCCTTTGCCCGTGACTCCGCAAGGTTCGCAAGTTCAGCCTCGGTAATCGTCACTTTATTTCTTAGTGTGTTATACATGGTGATATTCAACACTCGTTGCACGCTTTCCTCGCTAGGTATATAAGGGAGGGCTGCTTCATTCCCCTCCTCTTGAGCTTTTTCTTGTTGTAATGTAGACAAGATATGTTGACGTTCCTGTTGAATGTCACTATTGAATGTTTCGCTGTATAGCGCAGTGAGTGCATCTGTAATTTCGCCGCTAAGCGGTACCGAGCTGGCGGTTAAATCCGCTGGCAGAGTCGACAGATTCGTACGTGCTAATATAGCTTGTTTAACCATAGATTCTGCTAGCGCCGTGGCGTCGCCAACCGCATCGACAGTACCTTCAATATTCACCCTCAATCGAGGCCGCGATTTTAGCGCTTTAGTAAGCGTATCTAAGGTGTCTTCACCTTGCTTGCTAATGTAAGAACTGCCCGGAGCAAAGGCAATGTGGTCGAGTTCGTCGTCGCTGCCCACCAAATTAGCTAGTAAGCTAAATGGAGCGGTTACCGCTTTAGTGATCAAGTTGCCAAGGGCGTTGAGAATAATTGAGCCAAAGCCAAATGTGGGACTGTCTAAATCTCCCGATACTTCTAGCCCTAAGTCAATCACGCCTTGGCTATCTTCTAGAAGTGCGATGGCCAGTCCTAACGGGAGACTTAGGGCTTGATCTGAATCGGATTTTTGCCCTAGGGTGAGCTGGTCAATCACCACATGGTTATTCCCTTGGAGTTGATTGTGGTTAAGGGTGTATTCTACATCAAGTGATAAGAGCCCTTTATCTATGTAGTGCCCCATATAGGTGCCAGAGTAGGGGTTGACAGAGGTTAGCTCAGCGCCATCTACAGAGAATAGAAGGTCTAGAAAGATATCTTCTTTTAGTGGGTTAATCTGCCCTTTTAGTTGCACCGGTGCATAGCCATCAATTTTACCTTCTATATTGACGTTTGCTGCGCTATCACTGCGTGAATCTAAGTTATCGACGTAACCATTTAACCTGTCTATTTTTGAGGCAAAACGTGGCGTTAAAGAATGGTCAGCAAAGTAAGCACTACCTTCCTTAATGCCTACATGGTTGACCATTATGGCCATTGCGTCCTTGTTTTGTGTCGTGGGCGCTTGCGCTTTAGTTATCGCACTTTCATTTGCAGAATGCGTGGTTTGCGGAACAAGCAATGCACTGATATTCGTGGTTTGCGGAACAAGCAATGCACTGATATTCGTGGCTTTATTTTCATCAATAACCATGCGAGCGTAGGGGCTGTCGAAAATAACATCGTTAATGGTTAACCCGTTTTCTTTGGCGCTATAGTGAATGTCAGATAATGACAATGACTGCCATTTCAATAAAGGAGATTGCGTGTTATCGAGTACATTCAGTGACCTAATATCAGCGTTGGCGTGAAGGTCTATCTGGCCGTCAGCGCTGGCCTTAAAAGCGAGCGTGGACGAAAATGCGCCATCTTCAATGGTGATGCGTGCATATCTTTCTGCGTATTGTTGGAATTGGTCTAACTCAAACTGATGGATTTCTGCACATCCTTTCACGGATTGCGTGGTGGCGTCGACACTACCTACACTACTAAAGGTGCCTTTTGTTCTTTCACTACTAGCACCTTCTGCGCTATTGCTTGCTGAAACAGCGGTGTAAAAAGAGTAATCGATAGGATTGGCGAGTGTTGAAGAAACGGGCCCCGTTTCTAATGATAATTGGCTAAGGTGCCAAAAGGTATTGTCGTTAAATTGACGCTCTTGAAGTTGAAGACTCCCTTGTATGAAAGAAAAGGTTGATAACTCTACTCGCCAATCAGAGGCGGTATCGTCGGAAGAGTCTGAGGTAGCTGCAGAAGGGCTATTCTGCTGTGCATTATCATCGTTGGTGGGAGCTAAATGAGGTGAAAATAGCCGCTGTAAATTGAGCCCTTTATCGTCATATACGCCCTTTACGGTTAACCCTTCAATGCCTATATGTTCAATGTCTACCTGTTGGATAAGGCTGTTGATACGCATATTTTCAAGCTTTAAAACCGGAAGGTTAACCAGCGCTTCGTCTTGGTAAGAAAAAACAATGTCATTAAGGCTTAATTCACCTTCGTTTAAATGAAACGCAAAGGTGTCTGTGAGGGCTTCAAATTTGGCGATAAAGTCAAGGTTTAGGGTACCTTGATCCAGTTTGGCTGAAATGGCATTGTCGGAAAGCGGCCATAAGGGGGCTAAGGCAATATTCGACAAGGATATTTGCGTGGTGGCGACAAGCGGCGCAAGTTGAAAATCACCCCGCATCGACACATGACCCTGTTCCGCAGTAGTGATATCAAAGGCATATCGATTGTCTTGTTGCGTTTGAGGTTCAGAGGCTATCGTTGCACGTGTATCGATATCATTAAGCACTAATTCTAGCTGTGGGTAGTCAAGTTTTGCGCCCGTGATTTGGTCAGTAAATAATGCATGTCCCTGCTGCAACTGAAATTTTGCAATCCTTAGATGGGGAATGTCGCCCACACTTTCCTCGTCTGTGACCTCGTTGCTCTGAGCATTTGATGCCGCCAGTGTTGTAAGAATATCGCTGATATTCAACTGCGTGTTGGCTTTGTCGGCGCGGTTGTCTAACCGTGCAAGGTGAACATAAGGGGCATTAATGTCTATCGATTCTAGGGTCGGCGTCAGCGTAATAAGCGAGCGTAAAAAGGCAACATCAAGGGCAAAACTTTCTACCGTGAAAAAGGGCGTTTTTCCATTTTGTTCGAAGATTGTGAATTGGGAAAGCTCGGCGTTGAGTAAAAACGGATTAATGCTAACGTCGTTAAGTTCAACCTGTCTGCCTAACACGTCTGCAGCCATGTTAGGCAGTTTTGCTTTTAGCACAGCAGGTATGACAGCGCCTAGAATAATGGCGTAACACAGATAGGCGGTTGCTAAGTAAGAAGTAATTCGAAACCATTTAGGTTGACGACTAAACGCAAGCTGAGCATTTTTAAAAGACATAAATGTACTATCTGTGAAGGTTGAGTTGTTGCCAAGTGATGGGCGTGAAGAGAGCTGCAGCACTAAGATGTAATGTGTGCAGCCCTTCGCTCTAGATTAAAGCGCTGTTAGTAAATTATCTAGGCCTGACGTAAATAAAGATTGGGTTTCTTCGCTGGCATTCGAATTTAAGTAGCTGGATATTTGGGTTACAAAGCTGCTGATCATGTCGGTAGATAAGCCTAACGCTTCGAATTGTTGTTTAAGATCGTTCACTGATTTTAGCGTGTCGCTATATTCGGAGGCTTTATTGAGTAAGCCGGTCAACGATGAGCTTGAACTTGTTGTAGACGTGCCACTTAAGCTAGGCACATTATCTAACAATGAATCTATGCCTGGTATATTGCTAGCCAGTTGGGTGTAATCCGTGCTTGATAAATTTCCTTGTACGTAATTCATTACCGACGCAATCCCGCCTTCAGATTGGGTTTCTGAGACGTCAAGATTGTCTGAAACAAGACTAACAAGGCGACTTAAATCTACGGTACTGTCGGTAGATGTGGCGGCTTCAGCGGTTGTCTGGTTGCCAAGTAAGCCTTTCAGTTGGTTTAACGTATCATTTGCTGACGCCGGCGCGCTCAAAGGTAGGCTGGCAATGGCAATGAAGGAAAGCACTTTAACGTTCATTTATAATCCTATGGTCATTTAAGGGGCAAATAGCCTAGTTTACCCCAAGCCCTTATTGAATGCGCGGGGTTAAATGTAAAGTGTGTTTACATTGACACTCCTTAAAAGAATCTCTATTGGCGAGGCGTAACCAAGCCGGTGGCGATGATGTCATCAAAGGGAACATGGGCAGGTAACGTACCAAACGCCATTCCATGCTGATGCGATAGCCTGCTTTCGCAAAAGGCGTCCGCTAAAACACCTTCACCATGTTTTAGCAACTGAGCAGCTTGAAGGGCAAGCGCCGTTTTTTCAGTAAGTAAACGACTTCTAACCTCTATGTCTTCATGTTGGTTGAACGCTAGTGTTAGCTCTACAACAAAGTTGTCGTAATGGCGGTTTTTCCCGCGAGCATGCGTTAATTCCTGAAAAAGCGCGTGTTTAGATTGAGGGTCTTTCGCAATGGCGCGCAATACGTCTAGGCACTGAACATTGCCGCTGCCCTCCCAAATGGAATTAAGAGGCGCTTGACGATATAAGCGGGGAAGTATGTTTTCTTCAACATAACCTATACCACCTAAACATTCTTGTGCCTCGTTAATGAAGGTGGCTGTGCGTTTACATATCCAGTACTTGCCAATGGCAGTGGCTATGCGGGCGAACGCGGCTTCAGTATTGTCATTTTCGGCGGCATCTACGGCTTTGGCTACACGCATGGTTAAGGCAACATGGCTAGCACACTCTAAAGTTAAATCGGCAATCACGTTTTTCATAAGGGGCTGCTCAATAAGCCGCTGTCCAAACGCTTCTCGCTCACTCACGTGATGGACAGCTTGTACCAAACCTTGGCGCATTAGCGCAGAGGAGCCAATCATACAATCTAGTCGTGTTAACGACACCATGTCGATAATCACCGGCACACCACGCCCCTCTTCACCTATCAGAAAGCCAGTCGCACCGGTAAATTCAACTTCCGATGAGGCATTACTCCAGTCCCCCAGTTTGTCTTTTAATCGCTGAATACGCACATGATTGCGTTGCCCATTTTCTAAAATTCGTGGTAACAAAAAGCAACTCAAACCGTCTTCCGTTTGAGCCAAAATAAGGTGCGCATCGCACATGGGAGCTGAAAAGAAAAACTTATGGCCAATAATGGAATAGCTTCCATCGTCATTTGGGATAGCTTTTGTCGTGTTGCGTCTCACATCAGACCCCCCTTGTTTTTCTGTCATTCCCATACCTATGGTGACACCCGCTTTATCCATCGCCGGTATGTCACGAGGGTCGTATTGGCCATGTACTAACTTTTCCAACCAGTAAGGTGGTAGATGTTTTCCTTGCTTTAATGCAGGTACAGCGGCATGGGTCATGGTGAGGGGGCAGGTCGTACCCGCGTCTGCTTGGCAATGCATAAAGAGCAATGCGGCTCGCACGATATGGGCACTTCCCTTATTCTTGTGCTGCCAAGAATAGTTATGTACACCCTTGCTCATGGCACTATCCATAAGGCGGTGGTAACTCGGGTGAAAATGTACTTCATCTCTTCGCCGGCCATACCTATCGAAAAGGTGTAACTCAGGTTTATGTTTATTGGCGTGTTCACCGTCATCCATCAAGCTGTGCCCAGCCAGTTGGCCATAATGATGCAGCACCTCTGGCATTTCCCCTATGCTATTGCATTGTGTCCAATGCAATAGCATAGGGTCTTCTGACCATAGGTTATAAGGTGTGGGTGGGGTGGGCTGGTTTTCAACAATGTGGGTATCGAAGCGGTCAGAATAGCGCATGGGGCGATCTCGAGTGAAATAGGATAAATTAACTATTACTCTCAAATGTAATTATTGTCAAATTGTGTAATATTGATGGTGGGGTAGAATTCTGCATTTGTTGAACTCTGCTTTTGGGGTACAGTGTTTAAACATCTTTATTTAATAATTTCCTAGTGAACGCAATGCCATTCCTATCATCACCCTCGCACGCCCCTCAAAGCGCTAAGCCTGTTCCCCGCCATTTGCTGCTTAAGCTATTTAGTTCAAGAGAGGGGGTGAGAATGGATGTACAAAGTGCGGTGAGAACAGGCGCACTTTTTGGTATTTCGCAGAACAACATCCGGGTGACGCTGAATAGGTTAGTCGCCTCAAATTTGCTAAATAAAGCCCAGCGCGGGTGCTATACATTGGGCGCAGAAGGTGTTGCATTTGCACAGCAAGTGAATCACTGGCGCGAAGCCGAGTCTTTACTTTGCTCATGGCAGGGCGATTGGGTGTGTGTGAATACCAGTGAACTGAAAAAAAGTGACAGAAAAGCCTTTCGCGCTCGCGAACGGGCGCTGAGCTTGGTAGGCATGCAGCAACTTTCAGCTGATTTATACATACGCCCCAATAATATCCGCAATGGTGTCAGTGCGGTGAGGAGCCAACTGCATAGCATAGGGTTAGAAAAAACAGCCTTAGTGTTTGCCTTGTCACAACTCGATGATGAACATGAGGGGCAGGCGAAACGACTGTGGAATACCTCGCAACTGGAACAATCTTACAGGGAAAGCGCAGCCGCGTTAGAAACGTCTTTGTCGCAATTGCCGAAGTTGCCTTTAAACGACGCAGCAAAGGCCAGTTATTTAGTGGGCGACAGAGCCTTACGTCAACTTGTTTTTGATCCTCTCCTTCCTGCGCCCCTTATTGATGAGCAGTTGCGTAGAGACTTTACCGAGATAGTGAAAGCCTACGATAAGGTAGGTGAAGATATTTGGTTTAAGTTTTTACGTCTAGACGGTGAATGTAAAACGGGGTAGTTTGGTGACAAGATTTTCATTTTTCAAACGTTATTCTAATTGGAACCAAGCACAAATAAATGAGCCCCAAACGCCGTTCCTTTGGCCGTACCTTTAGCCGTATTTTGGAAGAAGTAGCATGAACGAACACCGCCCGCTTTTTAAACATATAAGAAACCACGCCGCGTTATTCAGCGATTTATCTCATTACCGTAATGCCGCCGTTGCTGAGCTTGGTTTCCCGCAGTATGAATTTCATAAAACCCCAAAGTTTGTGACCGATGACGGACAGAGACTGACCATAGAGCCAGAACGAAGTATTGTTTTACCGAAAGTGAATGTTTTAGAGGGGGTAAAATCAAAGTTGGTAGAGCATGTTCCTGGATTGAGCATGGTGAAGCATTCTGAAATTGGATACCGCTATCCCACGGCGGCGCTTGCCGGCTTAGATGCGCCTTTTATTAAACGCATGCGATCTGAATATTTTCATAAAGTAGATGAAGACAGAAGTATTTGTCGTCCAGTTAATTTGTCTTACGGAATTAAAAGCCGTGGTAAAGCTGACAACAGGCAAGAATACGAAGTTTGGATGCCTGACGAAGCGCCAGATCAAAATCCACTTCCTTTGTTAATAGAAAATTATGGCGAAGATTTGCCTAACGATGTGAGGCATTTTGTTGAACAGCCTTCACGCGTGCACGGATGGATGGGGGTAAAACGCGCGGCTTTCGAGGCCTTGTATAGAAATTCAGTCGCCTGTGGCGACCTTATCATTTGCGTGGCCATGAGTGTGGACGCATATAATATTGGTGCCCAACCTGACTTATCCTATTCACCTCAGGTGGAAAGCTCTGTGGCAGCCAGCAATGCAGAATTAGAATGGGAAGTTGAAGGTTATTATGCGCCACGGGGCTGGACGTTCGATCATGATGCTGTTTGGTCAGCCATATATCATACACTTGAAGCGGTGGGGGCGCCCTTAAATGACCTTTATAGCCATGCCATTTTACCGATAACGCAAAGCAAGACCGAGCGCATACTTTCTACATTGTCGTCGCTAGGTGTAAGCCAAGCTCATATTGATGAACTGAATTTACAACCGTGGGAGTTCTTACAAACGGAAAGCCAGCATAGAGTGAAGTCCCACGATCCCAGTCGGCCAGTGAACCTCTTGGGCAGACTAAACCGACTATTTTATCAACCAGAGCTGCAACTTCCTTCATTAAACTGGATGCATGATTTAATTTTGTAAGGGATGCATGTGCGCAGTGACGCTTTGTTCAATTCATCTGTTCTGTAATAAAATAACAAAATGCCCGCCTTTGGCGGGCTAGAAATTTCTGCTTATTTCCCTTTTCTACGGTTTTTTCCCCTCTCATTTTCGTTTTTCATCAGAATGCTCCCTCGAATTTAACGCAGCGCTTTGCCACGAAAGCCCAGAGGATACTATGGTTTGAGGTAACTGAAATGCCATTTTTGTAACAAGTTTGAGGTAAATTATAACTTTTTGTAAATGACTTTCAGTTTTGACGTGATCTTTACGTATAATTCCTATTTTTCGTAATAAAATTACAGAAAACGCTTTATTTTCTGTAATTTTTGGTCATAATGTACCCGTACTTTGATGAAAATCTAATTTAGTTACGAAATAGGAATACAAAATGAAACTGTCTACTCTTGCACTTGCTCTTACCTTCTCTGTTATCAGCGTATCGTCTTTTGCCAAAGATGTGGTACTTAAGCCTGTTAACGCGAATATTGAAACTCAAGCCTGTTTAACTGCAGCGACTGAAGGTTTCGGTCCAGCGCTACGCTTCATCAGAAAAAATGGATTCGATGCAGAAACATTCAGCGCAACAGTGCGTTGTAACGGTGAAAGCCTAAGAACATTTGCACACATGTACAGAAACAACGAAGTTTCTAGCAATGCAAAAACAGTGGCTCTTGTTGCTAAAAATGAAAACGTAGCATCTAAAGCATGCTTAGCAGCAATTAAAGTTGGCGCACGTCAAGCGCTAGCTCAGTACAACCTTGAAGGTGAAAACATCATCTGTAATAACAAGCAAATTGCAGATTTTGCACGTGAATACACTGCACAAGACGTGGTTGTTCGTAACCTGTCTGAATAACCTTAGCCTGGTTGGCTACGTAGTTCATTAGTAACTACTTGTATACAGTTTCATGGCCTGCTCGCCCTGAGCGGGCCTGATACTTAGCCCAATTCTCTAAATACCTTCTTATCCCCACGCTGTTATTTATCACTGTCTGCCTAGATACATTCAACGACATTGCTCTTATACCCTATTTACCATGTTCTAAAGCTGAGTAAGGTTTATCAATATGATATCCTGTTCACCGTGCTTCATCACTTAATAGCTAGATGGAAGTGAGCCACACGTTTTCCCTTTAAAGCACGACATTCGTGTACTTATTCTTTGTATTGAAAAGCGACTATGCATCCGAACAATGCCCATAAAAATGGATATCCGATGGATAAGCTTTGTAAGCGTCACCCCGCGCTTAAAGCATTCATCACCCCAGCCAAAAGTGGCCAGCCTAGTATCGATTTTGCTAATCCTACAGCCGTTAAGGCGCTAAATACTGCGTTGCTTGCCTACTATTACAATATGACTTACTGGGATATTCCCGCTGGATACCTATGTCCACCGGTGCCAGGTAGAGCTGATTATTTACATGGCATTGCAGATTTACTTCAGGCCGATGCCGCCAATAAAGCCCCAAGAGCATCTGGTAGTGAGGTGAAAGGTTTAGATATTGGCGTTGGTGCAAATGCCATTTACCCTATTTTGGGAAGTCAGCTGTTTGGTTGGCAATTTGTTGGCAGTGATATCGATAAAAAATCCATTGAGAACTGCCAAACTATCATTCAACGTAATCCCCCGCTTTCTTCGTTGTTTAGTGTGCGGCATCAGCCGAATAAAGCATGCATCTTTTCAGGTATCATCCATGAAGATGACTATTTTTCGTTTACTATGTGCAATCCACCGTTTCATAAATCTGCGTCTGATGCGAATAAAGGCAGTGTGAAAAAAGTAGCGAACCTGTCACGACATAAAAATAAACGCGCCAATAATAAAGGCCGGCTCCGTCTATCATCTAAGCCACCGCTGAATTTTGAAGGGCAGTCTAATGAATTATGGTGTGATGGGGGAGAGCTCGCCTTCATTCAAACAATGATAAAAGAAAGCGTTGTGGTGAAAAGCCAAGTGGGGTGGTTTACCTGTTTAGTGTCAAAGTCAGCTCATTTAAAGGCCATTAATACCAGCCTGAACTATTATAATGCTGCTGAAATTAAGACACTAAACATGGGGCAGGGGCAAAAACAAAGCCGGTTCGTGGCCTGGCGTTTTTAAACACTTATGCACTGATAGGTGTGGTCTTGCTCTCTATAAATACCTTGTTGACCTTTGTTCCAAAAAACCATGTCGCCATGGCGATACTTTGCCCCAGAGGCGCTTTTCTCTCGGTGGAGTGTCTGGCTTGTTGTTGCTGTGGTGAGTGTGATGGTTTCTGGCCCAACAAACATCATGGATATCATGCCAATATCTTCACACTGGAATAGGTGAGTAACGCCAGCGCTTGCGTCTTGGCGTTTCGGTTGGAGGGAAGATGCATGGGATGTCTTTAGCAGTTTAACCTGAACATTGTCGTTGTTACTGTTTTGTAATAGGATATAAGGCGTATTAATAGACAGTGTATTTACTGTCTCTAAGGAAGATATATATTGTTGCTCTTGGTGCATAAGGGCTTCTGGGCACAGCTTGCGGGTAACGGCAAGTTGCGAAATATGCAGTGCGTCCCCCTGGCTTTCTATACTGCCCGTAAAGTGATTACAGCCTGTACTCCCTGAAACCTGATTTCCATTTACTCGCAGTGTTAACTGGCTGTAGTCGATAATTCCCCGTTTATTTACGTCTTCAACCGTGTATTGCCCTTGCAACATTGTGCTTGTTTTCAACGTCGTTTGCTGAGAACGGGTAGACGAGCAACCACCTGATAATACGAGAAAGAAGGCAAAGATAGGGGCTATCAAAATGAGGTGCTTTCGCATAAAAAATCCTTATTTACTGACATAGGAGCGTTGAAAAGACTGAGTATAGCTGGCCTGGGTGAACAGAATATGAATTGTCGTTAAGCTGACAGTTCATGTATGCCTGTCACGGTATGCTCACAGATAATTTGTTAATAGCGGGTGAATACAATGAAAACCTTAGAGCAACATTTATCTGAATACGCAAAATACCATAGGGATCAACGAAATATTTATACGCATTACATAGGCATTCCGCTCATTGTATTTTCTGTGTTTTGTTTATTGAGTCGACCTTATACTCAAGGGGTATTTCCATTTGTTGGTGAGTTTTTGGTTAGCCCGGCGGTCGTGGTGTGGTTCATTGGCAATGCCTTTTACCTCAAACTTGACCTAAGACTGGGGGCGGTCATGGCGCTTATTACGGCTGCCATGGTGTATTTGGCGCAACCGATTGCCATGATGACAACATCACTTTGGCTGAGTATTTCTATTGGCATTTTTGTGGGTGGGTGGATTTTACAATTTATCGGCCACCACTATGAGGGGAAAAAACCCGCTTTTGTGGACGATATTATGGGGCTTGCCATAGGCCCATTGTTCGTTTTGGCAGAGCTAAGTTTTGAGTTAGGGCTGAGAAATAAGCTTAAATCTGATATTGAGGATGTGTCTGGTCCAGTCCACTAGCGCTGGAAAACAGAGGGCGGTTTGTCAAACTGCCCTCTGTTTTCGTTTTCTATATCAACCTAGCTAACGGGGGAAGGTATAACCTAGACCCCCATTTTTTCTAAGGTTTCTTTTCTTAATTGGCGTTTAGATTCTGCAAATGCACTAGAAGGAAGCATTTTTAACTGAGCCGCATAACTCATGGCAGTGTTTAGCACGTTATCCTGCGGTACTGCCGCATCGAGATACCCCGCTTTCACGGCTTCTTCACCTTGATAAATACGCGAAAATAGTAATGCTTCGGTTAGCGAAGTACTGGCGAGACGCGCTTTGGCTAATTCCATGCCGAAACTAGGCAGCACCATACCTATTGCCGTTTCATTTAAACCGTATTTAGTGTCGCCATCTTTTCCAATGCGTAAGTCTGCAGCCATGAGAAAAATGGCGCCAAGGGCGATGCTATGGCCTTCGGCGGCCATAATAACAGGCTTGGGAAAGGCGTATAGCCGCTTAACGAGAGCCGCCCCAGCGCTGACCAACGCCTGTTGCTGGCCTTTGTCCTCGCCTTTCATGACTGAAAGATCGAAGCCGCCGCAAAATTTCCCCTCGCCGCCATAGATAACCACGGCCTTCGCGTCTGCTTCCGCACTATCGAGTGCCTGATTAAACGCGTCAATAAGGCCGAAACCTACAGCATTGACTTTGCCATCGTCAAAAGTAATAAGTGCAATTTCATTATCAATAGTCATATTGAAAGACATAACGTACTCACATCATTTTTGTGGTTAATGGGTTTACCCTAGTGTGAGAGTTAGTGCGGGTAAGGGCAACTTTTTATTAATAATGCTGTTTAGTTTGAATTTGTGATAGTGGTGCCACTTCGCTGACCACACGCTATACACGGGGGAATCGCTCAATCTATTTTTAAGTTACTGTTAATATTGTTTAAATCTGCTAAGTTTTGTTCTAATGTAAAGATGTTGTGTAGTGAGCTTGGCTCAATGGTGTCGTAGCAGTATAGATGTAGAAAGGAAAGCAACATGGAAGTAGGTTCGGTCATTCGGGGTCAAGATAACTTCACAGAGGTACTAAACCAATGGGTAGTTAGTAACGATCTTGATAGTGCAAATCAGTTGCGCAGCATGGTGTATTACCATCTTAAACATATTGTTAAAAAACAAATTCGCGGCGTAAAGCGGGTTCAACGTAAGAAGGATATCGCCGATAAACTGCCTAATACCACCTCTATTCTTCACGACATCATCATAGAATTGACCGCGCCAGACGAGATTTTCGACAGTCGGGAACAATTTTATACCCATATCGCTCTTTTTGTTCGGTGGATGATTCAAGATGAATTGAAAAAGCGCCTAGCAAAAAAACGTACAGCAGACTTGCAGTCTGAAGTACTCTTGCCTGAACTCGCCACTGAATCCTTTTTATTTGTTGAATTTGACAATGCCCTTACCGCATTAGAAAAAGCCAATGAAAGATGCTATCGCATAGCCTTGCTCCACTTTTATCTTGGACAAGAAGTGGAGCAAATACAAACTCAGATGAGCCTGAGTAACTCCACGGTTTACAGCGAACTCTCTGCGGCGAAAGCCTTTCTCAAAGTTCAGTGTGCTCACGCATAAATTGACTTTCTAAACTTGCTCAAAGGCTTTTATGCAGTTTTCAGATGCGCTTTCGTTATTTACCCATTTAATTACGCTTGATGAAGAGCGTATGCGTGAAAATGTGTCTCGTTTTTGCGCAGAAGGTACGCCCTTGTTTGAAGAGACCCTCGCTTTAATTGATGCGCATTACACCGTACAAGAAAAAGGTGGGTTCACGTCTATCATTAGTGGGCAAGCCGAGTTTTTTTCTGATGATCACATTGAAAAATCTCTGGAAGGGCAGCAATTCGGCCCCTACAGATTAGTAGAAAAGCTGGGGCAGGGAGGGATGTCTTCCGTTTATCTCGGTGAGCGCAATGACGGCACGATTACCCAGCACGTAGCGATTAAGTTTGTTTTTTCGTCTATTGCGAATATTGCGGGCGAGCACTTTATATTACGAGAAGCTCAGTTTCTGGCGAATCTTAACCACCCGAATATTGCAAAAGTGTTCAATATTGACGTTAGAGACGACGGTGTTCCGTACATAGTTATGGAGTACATTCAGGGTAAACCACTCAGTGAATTTGGCCAGGAAAACCTGACTAAGTCGGCGAGGATTTCTTGTCTTATTCAACTGTGTAGCGCACTCACCGAAGCACATCAAAACCGTATAGTTCACGCGGATATTAAGCCTTCAAATATTGTACTGGATGACAGTCATCGCCCCAAGTTGCTTGATTTTGGCATAGCCTCTTCACTCAATGATGCGGATAGTCAGTACCTTAAAGCCGCCAGTTCAGATTTTTCTAGCCCGCAATTGCGAAACGGGCAGAAAGCCAATGTTACCGATGATGTATTTTCGCTGGGTAAGGTGATGGCGTTTTTATTCCCAGACACCCAAGACAAGGAAGTGGCTGCCATTATCGAAAAAGCCACAACCGCGACGCCACAAGCGCGCTTTAAAAGTGCTGAGCAGTTTAAAGATGCCCTAGATGCGTACCGTGAAAATAAACCCCTTCGCTGGTTTAACAGTTCCCGACGTTACTTAATGAAAAAGTGGTTTCAACGTTCGCCTACTACCGCCTTTTTAACCCTCGCGTTCCCATTGGTATTGCTTACAGGGATAAGTATTCTGTGGCTACAAAATAATAAACTGCTGCTTGAAGCAAACAAGAATGAACAAATTCTCAGTTTTTATCACGAGCTGTTTCAGGCAAATACACCCACGTCGGCGAAAGGTAGTGCATTAAGCGCAGCTGACTTTATTAAAGAAGGGGTGAAATTGGTCCACGGGTCGAAGGTAGTGGATGAAATGAGTAAAGCATCAATTTTATCTACTTTGTCAAATAGCCTGCTTAATTTGGGGTATTTAAAACAAGCGCAAGAGGTAATTTCTCAGTTGCCAAAACAAACCCCTGAGGGGTTCTACATTCAGGCAAAAGCCGCTTATCAGCGAGGCGAGTATGAAGAAGCTAAACTATGGGGGGAAGCGTATAACCGCGCTACTGACGCGACGAATTTTAATGGTCAGTTTTTAGCGCTGAATATTGCTAAAAAGCTTGATGACACCGTACCCATATTAGATGAGTTATCTCGTATTGAGCGTGAGTTTTCTGGCCATTTAACCGACGACCAAACTTTCTACTTAAATAAAGTCAGGTGGTCACACTGGTTAGCCACCGATCCTGAATTTCTTCTCACGTCATTAAGCAGTATCGATCGGTCAACCTATTCCTCTTATAAAAAAGCCTGGCTTCTTACCTTAAAAGCGCAAGCGGAAGCGGCGCTAGCGTTAAAAGAAGAAGGAAGAAGTACCCTACAAACGGCCTTATTGCATGCAGAGGCTGCGTTTAATCCTTTAAACCCCGAGCTAGCAGAAATATATGCTGGGTTATCTTCTGTTGCCAGCGACGTTGAAGACGAAGTCATGCTGGAAATGCTACTCATTCGTCAGCAAACCATCTACAGCAGTCTGCAGCCCCTGTTTGATGAGCAGCTACTAACGGTTCTTGAACAACAGTTTAATTATCACATGTATACCAAACAATATGCTCAGAGTGCGTCTTATATCTCTTTGGCGGTAAAACAGTGTGGCGAAAAGCAAAGTGCAAGGTGTGAACGAATTCGCGTGAAGCATCTCGCTGCTAGCTACTTTACCAATAAATTTAACGAAGTTGTTACCTACTACCAGTTATGGTTTAGCCGCCCCAATGAGCTGACTTCCAGCGCTCAATTTTATGCTGAATTACTACTGCTAGCGAGTAAGACTGGTTTAGCGCAAGAGGTGTCAAGCAGCGACGTTGATCGGTTAACGCAATTTGCTGTGGCAGAAGAAAATGCCGGATTGATTATCCATACAGCATTAAGGGCTGGACTGACTAAGTGGGCCGTAGAGTATGGTGAAAAATTGCGCAGCCCTAAAAGCGCGGCAAAGCTGGCGTTATTGGCGGCATATACAGAAATCCAACATACTGAAAAAGCGGCCGAAGTTTTAAATTCCCTTAACCAAGGCAACGAAGAACAGGACTTCCTTCGCCCGCTTGCAAGTGTATTAAATCCTGAGAGCCTACTATTTCCTGCGTTTGACAGTATAAGTGTGAAGACGCTTGTAGGAGAAAACATCATTTTCAGTAATCGACGGGTGACAGGTATAACTGCACCGGGGAAAGCTGAAATGCTGAAAATGGGCGAACTTTACGAGATTAAGTGGCTGCCTCAGGTACTGCCAGGCGATCAAATATCATTGTATATCAATCACCGACATCACTACGACGCAGAAGCTTTTTCTCTGTGGGATGATGTGCAAAAAACGCACTGGCACCGATTTGCGGCAAATATTGAAAATGACGGAAGTGAATGGATAGACCCCCTTGTTATGTCTGCAAACGGTATTCAGGGCTTTAAGGTAATGGCGGTATCAGATAAAGGTTATTGGGCATTAAGCGATGGGTTCTTCGGCATAGAATCCGGCCTGACAGAAAACAATGGGCTTAAGCAGCTCATGAACCAAAATTTACTGGTTGATGCCGTGCATCGGCCCCTCGCTTTTGAGGTGTACCAAGTGGGGAAGGCCAACAGCATTGAGTGGAATAGCAACACACTCAAGGGAGATACCGTCGCGATTTATGTCCTGCATGATAGTCCGCATAATATCGGTAGTGGAAATGGTGCTCATTACCCCACGGTGGTTAAGCGTCGCTGGTACATGGTTAGTGATAGAGTGGAAAACAACGGCAACTATACACTCGACCCAGCGCAATTTAACGGCCAAGGTAACGCCTATAAAATTCTTATCATTTCGAACACCGGATATTGGGCGGTGTCAGAAGAGCGCTTTACGGTGGTTAATCCGCACTAGTCTTTATCGGATACCTTCCGACGCGTTAAATATCAAAAGCGCAGTGGCTTTTAATAAATTCGCTAGGCGCAATGCCAACGTGCCTTTTAAATACCGTAGAGAATGTTTTGTGCTCATAGAACCCAAGTTGAGCTGCAATTACCGAGGGCCGTATTCCCTTTGATAATAGTTTTCTTGCTTTCCTGATTCTATAAATATCAATAAGTGCTTTTGGCGACTTTTGGTAATGTTTTTGGCATTGCCTTCTTAAATTAGAAACATCCATGTTGAGTCTCTTTGCTAACTCCTGAACCCGAATGTCCGAAACAATGAATACTTTAGGGTTTTGCCTTCGTGATATCTCCAAATTCAATTGTTGCTCAAATTTTTCTGCAAACGAACGGTAGAAAAGCGTGTTGTTTCCTTGCATGCCATCTTGCCTTTTTACTACGTAAATTCCGGTAAGGCGTCACTATGCAGAAGTGTCCACTCACAACGTAGTAAGAAAATTAAACGGCGTATTCCAAAAAAAAACAAAAAGATTTTTTCGGTAGGAAAAATAGGCGATTGCGCGAATTGAGGAAGGAAATGCAAATTAGGTTGCGATTATTATTTGTGCAGATTTCGATGGGTGTTTCGTCAGCGTTGAATTGATTTAACCGGAAAGGAAGTAGAATGTTGGTCTCAAAAAAATATAAAAAAAGTGTCATTGCTGCGTCACTTCTTGTGGCCTTGTGTGGCTGTAACGATGACGACAAAAAAGAGCCTGTAGAAGAAATTGCCAACCAAGCCCCCGTGGTAGATGCGGGCGATGATATCACCATAGATGAACTCACAGAGGTGACACTTGTCAGTTCAGTAACGGATGAAGACGGTGACGTTGTCACTTACCGTTGGGTCCAGGTAGCAGGTGCTACCGTTGAATTAACAGGCGCAGATACATCAACAGTGAGCTTCACAGCGCCGGATGTTAACCCTTCTGAAACACTGACTTTTGAACTCACGGTAACGGACGATGACGCAGACACTAGCGCTGACAGTGTGAATGTGACTGTTACCCATGTGAATGCCTCGCCAAGCGTTTCCGTGGCTGCCAAGGTGGTGGAAGAAAAGCAGGCCGTAAACTTAACGGCTGTAGCTTCAGATGATGGGGACGTGGTTTCGTATAGCTGGCAACAAACTCAAGGTACAGAAGTGACTTTAGTCGATGCAGACACGGCAACGTTGAGCTTTGATGCACCGTCGGTTGATCAAGATGAAACACTCACGTTTTCCGTGAGTGTCACCGACGATGAAGGCGTGACAGTCAGCGAATCGGTTAATGTCGAGGTGACGCAAAAGCAAATAAATTTGGAGATTGCAGGGCGAGTTACCGACTCACCGATTGTCGATGCTACCGTGACTTTTTTCATCGGCGACGAAGAGGTTACCAGCTCTGCAGATGGGCAAGGTGATTACGTAGTTTCATTAAGTCTAGATGACGATGATGGGGCGCAAATGATTTCTGTTGTGGCGCAAGGTAAGGATGACCAGTCACACGCTAGGTTGATGTCGATTTTGGGTACCGCCGATGCGTTAAATCAGGCTTCAAACGACAATGGCTTACTCACCAAAGACGAACTCTTTGATGTCAATGTTACCAATGTAACGACGGCAAATTCAGCACTTATTTTGCGCGAAAACCTAGGAGAGCCTGTTGTTGATGATGAAATGTTGGCAGCACTTAACCTAAGAGTGTCTCAAGAGGAAATGTTTGCGTTAGCGACGGCAATTAAAGTGGCCATAGATAAAGCGCCAGCCAATAGCAGTTTAGCACTGCCGGAAGGCATTGAAGACACATTGGCTTTAGCGCAAAACACAGACGTCGCGGCAGCGTACCTTGAGGTTGTCGAAAATACTCAAGAATATGAAGACGCCTACGAGGAAATTATCGCCGACCCTGATCTTATTGAAGTGAGTAGCGATAGTGACCCGAAAAGTTTTTATGTCTCTGATTATCATAACCCCCTCATTACTCACCCAGGTAGTTTTGTACAGATTATCGATGACAATAGTGCGCGTTTCACTGCCTTCGACACGGACGTTGAGGCTACCCTTACCAACGACGACGGCAAACTGATACTGCGCTTTAACGAGGGCGACTATACTGTTTCATCAAACACGAATATCGTCCTCGATGGTATACAGTATTATGTGCCCGTTGAGTATATTTACCATGAATTGCAGTATCGCTTGCTTTCAGACAAAGAAGGCATTCTTTCCCTTGAATTTTTCTCGGTATACACCACCCATTACCCAAATGGTGAATTAAGCGACGAGCTTCATAATAATGACCCGGTCAAACAGATAACGGCAATATCGGTAGATAATGTATCTGAGGTTGCGCTAAATAATGACAGTGAAACCATTTTATCCCTGCCAGTTCCAGGGATCTTGTTCCCTTCTCCTGATGACGCGATCACCGCTTACAATAGGGGGGCTGATATATTTAGCTTTTCACCTCAGGGCAGTGGAGAAACTCAGCTAGAACGCGCCGGGTTCACTTGGATTACACAACCTTCCACCGTGGATGATGGGGTGAATGAGCTGGTTATTACGTTTGATGATGGGGCAGAGCTGCGCTATTTACAGTTAACCAATAGTGAAGGGGTGACGTTATATGCAGTATCGGGAACATCTGCTGATGGAGCCGTAAACTCGTTTAAAGTGGATGCTGGTAGCAAAGTTGACAGCAACATTAAATTTGACATTGCAAATGTGCCCGGTGTTTACACATACGCTTTCGACGGTGAAACAATCAATGAGTTTTGGTGGGAATTATGGCCAAATGGAAAGGCCTACAGCATTGAAACGGCCGACGACAATGGTGACGGCGCTATTTCGGTCGATGAGATGCTCGTTATGTATGGGGAATGGAAGGTAACGGATAACGGTGGACTTAGCATTACCCGCAATCGGTTTGAAGATTATAGTTGGCCAGGGTGTTTCGGTTCCGATGCAGGCTGCTACCTTTACAATGAACGCCATTGGAATTTGTTCGCTTTGGAAGGGAACGCATACCACGTAACCAATACCCACAAATTCGATTTTTACACCTCGAGTGGCAGTGATGGATTCGACGGAGTATTCGATTACTTAACCTTCGATAATCGAAGAATATCAAAACAAATCGCGCGACCTGTACCTGTTCCACTGCCTGATAATCAATACCTTCCCACGTCTCCGCCAAAAGCGTATTTGGACTTAATAGACCCTAGAGCGTTTATAGGCTCCGAGCTTTACGGCGTTGCGCAAAATGAGGTAACCGAGTATGACGATGTAAGTTTCACCATTATCCTCAATGCTGACGGAACCTATGCAACAGCGTCTTCGATTAAAGGGAGTGCTGAGGGTGAATATGCCGTAGGTGCCGATAACAGTGTGTTATTCGATGAAGGCGCGACAGGGAAACCTACCTCGGTTGAAACCCTGCTTTACCGAAACGATAACTTCGTCGTGAACCTGTTTAATGAAGCACCTGCAATTGTGTTTTTTGCCTCATCTGATGCCGATGATTATGAAGCGCTACTTAGAGATAAAACATCTGCCGCCTCTTTTGGTAGCATTGCCGGCACGCCACTCGCACTTGTCGATGTGCAAGAAGACGGAACGTGGGGCATGGCCTTCGTTGAGTTTGCTGATGGTGAAGTAAATATCTATACCGACAGCCGTTTTGACGAGGTGGACGCCACCTATGCGTTTAGCAAAAACGACGATGGCAGTATAGATTTAGGGGGCAGGTTATACTTATCCCTTAGTGAAGGTGGTGTGCATATTTTCGTTACCGACGAAGAAGATGCAGAGCACAACGACTATAACTTCCTGTTTGAGGATATTGAGAAGGCAAAAAGATTCGTTGAGAATATCAATAATACCTTAAATGGTGAGTATCACTATTCTGACTATCAGTAGGGCAGCGTAACCTGTTCGCAATAGAGAGCATTAATCTTTCTTTTTAGGTCAGCCTTACGTGCTGGCCTTTTTTCCTTTTAATCTCATGTTTCTTCTACGCCAGATTTCAGTAAAATGCGATTACAGTTAACACGCTATAGTGTAAAGTGTCGCGCTTTTAGCACGTGTCAGTTAACACACTAGCGTGTAACTAAAATGCTCCGCCAATTGAATGCGTAAGTGGTAACCATGAAATTAGATGACGTAAAAAAGCTGCACCAAAAAAAGTACCGAAATCAGTTTAAACACTATTTGGTAGAAGGGGAGCACCTTGTTCTTGAATTGGTGAAAGCCAATTTGTCGTCAATGGGTGATATCACCCTTTATGTCACGGCTGAATACCTATCTTGGGCACAGGCGCTAAATCCCTCTTTTGAACTCGTCGAAGTAACCCAAAAGCAAATGTCACAACTGAGTGATACTCAATCTCCGCAAGGTATTATTGCTTGTGTCCCCATGCCGGCCAAGCCACAAGAGGTTGAAGTGACAGGGGGGAGGTATGTTTACTTACACGAAGTGCAAGACCCAGGAAATTTAGGAACAATATTGCGATCCCTAGCGTGGTTTGGCAATTTTAACTTGTTGCTTAGTCCAAATAGCGTGGACCCTTTCAATTCAAAAGTTGTTAGGGCAAGTATGGGGGCTATCTTTCATGTCCCCATTGAACTTGATGTGCCTTTGTTGAGTTTATCAGAAAGGTTTTCTCACTTTGCGTACTTAGATATGCAGGGCAAGGCGATATCCGACCCTGACTTTAGTGAATTCCAATGTTACTTGTTTGGCAACGAGGCGCGGGGCGTGCCCAGAGACACCTTAGTGGAAGTTAACGCTAGTGCATTTACCATTGCCGGCAGTGGTAAAATAGATTCATTAAACCTAGCTAGCGCAGTGAATATATGCGCTTATCAATTGTCTCAATAAGCGGCTTAATCCAAATTTTAATGCGGCGAGAAATGTCATGACGTGATCTCGCTGCCGCCAATAAAAAGGTGAATAACGTGGCGTTACAATGGTTTCCGGGGCATATGCACAAAGCCCTTAAAGAGATTAAAGAGTCTCTTAGTCAAGTTGATATTTTAATTGAAGTGCTGGATGCCCGCATTCCTTATTCCAGTGAAAACCCGGAAATTGCAAAAATTCGGGGCGATAAGCCGTGCATTAAAATTCTCAATAAATTTGACCTGGCTGATCCAGAGATGACGGCTCAATGGCAAGCACACCTAGAAGCAGAGCGTGGCGTGAAAACCATCACTACTTCCAGTGATAAACCCGGTAGCAGTAAACAGATTATGGGCATGATTAAAACAATGTTTGCTCACAAAGATGTGCAACACAAATCAATTAAAGCCATGATCACGGGGATTCCCAATGTTGGGAAGTCAACGTTAATAAATATATTGGCCGACCGTATTATTGCTAAAACCGGTAACGAGCCTGCGGTAACAAAAAGCCAGCAACGAACAAATTTAGGGGACGGAATTATTCTGTTTGATACCCCAGGTGTACTCTGGCCAAAACTAGAAAACCCTCATTCTATTTATCGGCTTGCCTCTTCGGGGGCTGTGAAGAACACGGCAATGGAATACGATGATGTTGGTTTTTTTGCTGCTGACTACTTGATCAAAGCCTACCCAGAGGTCATGAAGTCCACTTACAAATTGGACGATTTGCCGGACACTGAACTTGCCTTTTTAGAGGCAGCGGCACGAAAACGCGGCGCTATTATGGCTGGCGGGCGAGTAAACTTACATAAAATCTGTGAAGTTCTGCTTAATGAATTGCAATCTGGAAAGCTCGGCCGTATTACCCTGGAAACCCCCGCTATGGTGGAACAGGAAAAAATAGAAATAGCGGAAGCGGCTGCAAGAAAAGAGGCAGATAAAGCGAAACGAAAACAACGCTTTAAAGAGGGGTCGTTAACGCCTGACAAGCAGGCAAGGAAAGAAAAACGTAACGAAAAACGAGAAGCGCAAAGCAAGAGAATGAAAAAGCGTTAAGCCCAATGTGATATTGAGCCAGTGCTTCATCGCCTGTATGAATTAGTCTTTAGTCGTAATAGATGCGGAATGTTACACCCAGTTACGTAATTTAATGGAAAAGTATTTGTTAATTGCGTAACCTAATTCATACAACCTGCGCCCAAGATCGTGATTCAACAATAACTATAATCAAGGAAGATATGCTATGAAGCTTTCGCCTGTATTTACCTCTATTGCCCTAGCCTTAACATGCAGCTCTACGTCTGTCCTCGCAAAAGATTTTATCCCTATTGAAACCTTTCCAGAATGGTTTAAAACAGCGATGTCGAGAAGCATTGACGTCACCAAAGAAAGTGACTTTTCCCTTGCGTCCGTTGCAGCCAAAGGCAAAGTGAAAGGTGAGATTTCGTTAGTAGACGAAAGCGAAGGTACATGGTACTACCATATTGATATTGGCACGCCTACGCCTGTAGAGTGCTACGTGTTTAACGAGTACGATGGCCCGGCAAACTCGCTGCATGCTATTGTTGATTTAAGCTTAAATGGCGCCGCAGAATTAAACGGAAAAACCCGTTCGGCACAATTCAACTACGCCATTGATACCGGTGTTATAGGCAATACGCCTTACTTGCAATTAGATACTCTCTACCACTTAGGCGAAGGAGAAGAAAAGGTAGCTGGAATGATTAAGGCCTATTCTGCGCAAACCAACGACACCTTAGAAATTTGTGTGCACAACGAACTGGGTTACCGCGACATCTTTTTCGACGTCTTTTCGTCCTTTGTAAACACCTTTAACAGCGAGCCCGCCGATGCGCCCTTCTTCGAGTCTGTGTATGAAATGCGTATCAATGATATTCCTATGGGCTTCGCTGTAGAAAAGTATACTAAGGATGCCGATGGCGACGTCATGATAGAAAGCGAAACCGCGTTGTTGGTGCCGGTAGATGCCAATACCGTTTCGCGTACTGATTCGGCGGATATTTCATGGAGTCGTCCTGATGGTTCGCTTATTAACGGCAGTACGTACACTATTGATAATGGCGTTTTATCCTCAGAGTTTGAAATTTCAGTGGCTGACGATAAGTGGCATGTGGAAGGGCAGATTCAAGGCAAGGCGGTATCTGCAGACTTAGCCTATGATGGCTGGTTATTATCAGATTTTGGTAGTTATTTAGAAACCGCGGATTTAATAAAAAGTGACGCAGAAAGCGCCCAATTTAAAATGTGGACACCGGATGCTGACCCAGTGTCGGCTATTTCAATTACCTTGAGCAAAGTGACGGGTAACGAAGATGCCAACATGAAGATTGATATGGGCCCAATGGTTTTGGATTTCTATGCAGAAGATAACGGTATCTTTAAGCACGGCGTCATGGCGCAGGGGCCTATCAATATCTTTATGAAATCTATTTATACGCAAGGCGTACCCAGCCTATGATTTCGTGTAGAAAACACGTTTTGCCTTTGGTGTTGCTGTCATGCTTTGCCACAGCCACCTATGGGCAAAGTGACCCCTCCTTTGCGAACGTGGCAATTTCGTTAAGCGAAGATCATGAAGGGGCATTGGGGGAGCGAATTAGTCTCACTTTGTCGTCTAACTCTGCGCAAAAAATTGCGCAAACGTTAACGCAGTGGTCGGGCATAGAAGTGCAGCACGTTGCTAAAGATGCCCTTACTCTGACGATGGTATTGCGCCCAGAGTATCAGGGCGAAGTGATTAAACAGTATACTTCAGCCAGTTTCGTGATTGATTTGGATGAAGATAGCACGACTCAGTTTACCGCTGCTTTTGCCACCCAATATACAGGTCCATTTTCCGTCGAAGAGGCGGAAAAGTACGTCAGTGAATATATTGATGATACTACCTACATTCATGGGTTTAATTTTGCCTCTACAGTGGCGCGCGAAAAAAGCGGAGATTGTACAGAATTTGCGGTATTAACCACGGCATTAATGCGAGCACTGGGCAAACCGGGGCGCGTGGTGTTCGGCACGGTGATCATTGAAGATGAAGTAGGGGTCACCGCTTATGGCCATGCTTGGACAGAGGTTTGGCACGATAATAAGTGGCAAGTAATGGACGCAGCGCTATATGGTTTAGATGCAAATAAGCGCTTCTATTTACCGGGGTCGGTCATTGATAACGAAGGGCCGGGATATGGCATGTCTCTCGCTACCGGTACTATTCTAATGCCGGTGAAATTCTACGATGTAAAAAGCGCCTCTTAGGCGCTTTTTTTATGCCTTATTGTTGAAGTCCTAATTAAATATAGCCCTTTGCCTAATTGCAGTAATTTTCACTACCGGTAGGCTATTGGCTTTATTCTTCTGTGCAATCTCCCCCCACAGGGGTTGAGCGGAACGCGCTACTTACAATAATGATTAATGGAGTTTACCAATGAAATATTTATCACCGCTTATCTTAACAGCAGCCTTGGCTGTCACCCCACAAAGTCATGCAGAGGGTTGGTTAGATTCGGTAAAAGACTTTTTCGGTATTTCTGAACAAACCGAGAACGGTCCAAGCATTCAGGCGATGGTGGCGGCAGTAAGTGATAGCGTAGGTATCACAGAAACACAAGCAGAGGGTGGATTAGCATCAATTTTCAATTATGCGCAAAACAATCTGTCTGCAGAGCAACTCACGCAACTCGCACAGTCCTTACCTGGCCTTGATGAACTAGTAGAGCAGGTTCCCGATGTTAGCCAGGTAACCTCTTCTGGCGCGTTAGGCGGATTGCTAGACAAAGCCGCGAGTTACAGTGAACAGCTTCAGTCCGTCAATGAGCTTAAAAAACAGTTTGACGCCTTAGGCTTAGACACTCAGCAAATTATGCAGATTGTTGAGGGGGCTAAAGCCTACCTTGATACTGAAGAAGGGCAGCAGGTAAAATCACTTTTATCTGACGGGCTAACGAAGCTTAATTTTTAAAGCCTTAACCCGTGACCTACCTTTATTGAAGGCGTGCATTTTACAGCACGCCTTTTTTTTGCTGCTAGGGTACTGCATCAGCTTCCACACACCTATTGCTATAAAAGTAGGATGCGTTATATGGTAAAGGTTTAGGAAAACCAAGCACAGGAAGCACAATGGCAGACGTGAAACTGTTCGACAGCGATGTTTTTTCATCCCTTAAAAGAGACGCCGAGTTAAGCCCCCGAAGACGCGCAAATTATAACGTTCATGAGCATTACGATGACGTGGTTCAACGCTTGTTTATAGCAATGATGCCTGACTCCTACGTCCGCCCGCATAGGCATACGCAAGCCCATAAATGGGAGTTTTTCATGGTGCTGGAAGGGAGTATCGATATTCTGTTTTTCGATGATGACGGATGCCTAACAAAGCGTGTTACCTTGCAAGCGGGAGGAGAATGTTGTGGGTTACAAATACCGCCTTTAACATGGCATGCCACTGTATGTGATGCGCCAGTGATATTTATGGAAGTTAAGCAAGGCCCCTATGATGCCAACGAAGACAAAGGCTTTGCTGACTGGGCACCTCAAGAGGGAAGTCGTGAGGTTACCCAATTTTTAGGCAAACTAAAACATGCGAAAATAGGCACTTCCTTTTTTCCCATCAAGGGTTAGGAAAGTCCAACCTGTCTAGTTCGTTTGCAGCATCGTTGCATTCCCCAAGAATATGTACGCGATCTTCAGTCTCGTGGGTGTCAATTTCAATGTACCCATCACGACAATAGCGAGTTTCAGCAAGTTTTTCATCGAGAGCCTTGTAAAGCATATCCATTTGCTGCTCTTGGCGATTGTTTGACCCACCGCGCGATTGCCCTTCTTCGCCATCTGGACGTGGGCCACGACCTTCGCCACGGCCACCACCACCTCCACCTTTTCTACCGCCAGCCCCTCTTCCTTCAGGTTTTGGTGTACTAATGCTAAATGCGAACAGCTTTGTACCATCAGGGTTTATTTTTGTTTCAAAAAAGGTTTCACCTATTTCAGGCATAGGCGGTTTACTCGCACAGCCTGAGATCAGTGTAGTCACAGCCATTGCTGTAAGCGATAAAGTAGTTAGAGCATTCTTCATGTTTTTTTAATCGTAATTATCGGTGCACTTATGAACGGTAATTTAAGTCAAAGTTGCGGCTAGGTGTGTAAGTTTCACGTAAATTAACCAACAGAATGATGAGATTTGGGCGAAAGATAAAGAAAGCCTAACTGGGACTGGTTGAAAAGTGACAATGGGAAAACAGTTGTCATTACCTAAAATACTGGTATGGTTAAAGACACGAGCAGCAGGACTGAGCCTGCGCTAAGTCACAGAGAATTCATCATGCAAAACGTTTTAAACAATTATTTTTATAATTTTACCTACGCATAGCGCCTTGAAGCTAAGTGTTCAGGGGCTAGTATTCGCTTCTGGGCATTGAGAGTAAAAACGTTTTGTAAGAGCCCAGAAGTTAACAAACATCTGGGCTTTTTTTATGCCCAAAATTGGATGGCAATAAAATGAGAGAATTAACATTAGGCGAGATCAGAAAGCAGCACAGAGTCAAGCAAGAGGTCGTGGCGCTGGCGCTTTGCGTTACCGCATCGGGTGTAAGCAAACTTGAGTCTAAACGTATTCAAGACGTACCGCTTCACCGGGCAGCTGCCTATTTAGCGGCGGTAGGGGGAAGTTTAAAGGTTGAGGTAACCTTGCCTGATGGTGGCACGGTGAGTGTTGACGGAAATACGTCAGCTTGATTTTGTCATTATCCTTGAACGGGTTAGAATAAGAGAAACAGTTTAAAGGAAAGCATTATGGCCGTTCATGAAATTACTCACCCGCTTATTGCACACAAATTGGGTTTGATGAGAAACGCGAAAATTAGCAGCAAAGACTTTCGCGAATTAGCCTCGGAAGTGGGTAATTTGCTTACTTACGAAGCCACCCGAACGCTGCCTACGGAGCGTGCTGTGATAAAAAGCTGGTCAGGTGACGAAGTAGAAGTAAAACAAATTAAAGGTAAGAAAATTACCGTCGTCCCTATTTTACGTGCGGGTCTAGGTATGCTTGAAGGCGTATTGGAGTTAATTCCTAATGCGAAGATTAGTGTGGTGGGGCTTTATCGTGATGAAGAGACGCTTCAACCTGTTGCCTATTTTGATAAGGTTGTGAAGAATATTGATGAACGTACCGCGCTTATTGTCGACCCCATGTTGGCCACAGGTGGCACACTTATCGCGACCATTGATTTGCTGAAAAAGAAAGGGTGTACCAAAATACTGGGTTTATTTTTGGTCGCCGCTCCAGAAGGGATAAAAGCGGTCATTGATGCCCATCCTGATATTGAGATATTTACCGCAGCCATTGATGAGCGGTTAAATGAGAAAGGCTATATTTTACCAGGGCTAGGTGACGCTGGAGATAAAATCTTTGGAACCCGTTAGTGATAACGCTTGGTGACAACTCGCGCGCTTTTACATCATAGTGTTAATCGGTTATGTTAGCGTTCGTGTTAATCGTTTAAGAGGGCAGGTGGCCAGTATGACTTGCCAATATTCAACATCCAGAATGCACGCGTGTATTGCAGTGTTGTCTCACCCTATTGATGAGACCTTAGCCCTCTTGTTTAAGAAGCAAACTAATGAACAAAAATAAGCTTACCCTTAAAGATGTGGCCTTGCAGTTAGGTGTGTCCACCGCCACGATTTCAAATGCGTTTAATCGCCCTGATCAGCTCTCCACGGCACGACGAGAAGCTATCCTCGCTGAATGTGAAAAAATAGGCTATACGGGCCCGAATAAAGCCGCGCAAATTCTACGCAAAGGTCGCTCTAATATTGTTGCCCTTATTCTGGCAGACAGCATTGCCTATACGGTGAGTGACCCTGTGGCCAGTACCTTCATTAAAGGGGTTTCTCGGGTCTTGCAACAGCAAGGCAAGCATTTACTCCTGTATGCGGGAGATTCTGAGTCTATTTTAGATGTGGTTGACTTTGTTGATGGGTTTATCTGTTACGGCGCACCAAGAAACCCCAAATTAGCGGAAGAAGTGGTTAGGCAAACTAAGCCTGCCATAACGGTAGATTTCAATATTGATGGCTTGCCGTCTATCAATATTGATAATGAAAAAGCCGCCTACGAGGTTGCCTCTCAAGCCATTGCCAATGATGATCATGTTGCTATTTTAGGGTTACGCCTTATCGATTCTCCAAGCACGTGTCGAATCTATGACAGCCCGCTTATCGAAGTTGAATCCTCAATATCACACCGTCGTTTAGACGGCTATATTCGCGCCATTGAAGAAAAAGGGCTGATCATTGAAAATGATTGGATATGGCATATCCCAGAGAGTGACAGAAGCTTTGCAAAACAGGCTGCCAAAGAAGTATTACATAGCAGCCCACGGCCTAATACGGTGTTGTGCATGAGTGATATTATTGCGCTTGAGCTGTTACAAAGCGCACTTTCCTTGGGCATAAAGGTACCAGAAGAACTAAAAATCACCGGCTTTGATGGTATCGAAGAGGCGGAACGGACACGCCCCAATCTGACTACTGTTTGCCAAGCGAGTGACAAAAAAGGTGAAATGGCCGCCACTGCGTTATTGGAAAGTCGCGATAAAGACGAAATACTGCCGTTTGAAATAAAACGGGGAGAAACCTTCTAATTGAAGAAGGTTTCCTCATGCAAAGCGAGCGTGGGTAGCCGTGCATGGCAAGTCGCGTTATTGCCCCGCTATTGCCATACTAGGGCTTTAAAGTGGCGCCTACACATAGACTCGTAACGGTCATTACCGCCAATTTGCACTTGGTCGCCAGCCGTCACCGCCTTTCCATTTTCATCTAAGCGCACCACAAAATTCGCTTTTCTACCGCAGTGACACACGGTTTTCAATTCAAAAAGTTTATCAGCCCAAGCCAGTAAATAGTGGCTACCTTCAAAGGTTTCACCTAGAAAATCGGTACGTAGACCGTAGGCTAACACTGGAATTCTAAGCTCGTCTACCACGTCCACTAGCTGGCGAACCTGTTGTTTAGTGAGAAACTGCGCTTCGTCAATGAACACGCAATCTAGCTTTTGTTTGTTATGATCTTCACTGATAGCGGCGTACAAGTCGACGTCTTTGCTGTAAAGCTTAGCATCTGCTTGTAAGCCAATGCGTGATGTAACTTTTCCAATCCCATATCTGTCGTCTAAGGATGCAGTATAGATAAGTGAGTGCATACCCCGTTCGCGGTAATTATATGCTGATTGAAGTAGCGAAGTAGATTTGCCTGCGTTCATCGCAGAGTAATAAAAATAAAGTTGAGCCATGGAGATTAGTAGTTTTCGTTATACCAAGTTATAAGATCGCTCGATTGCATAGGCTTTGCGTAGTAAAAACCTTGGAAATAGTTAACACCTAAGCTTTTTATATGTAGCATTTGGGTGTTGGTTTCTATGCCTTCCGCTATTGTCTTACAGCCAAATTCTTGGGCAATGAGCATAGTAGCGCGCATAATAGTATCACTACCTTCACTGGTATTCTGCACAAATGAACGATCAATTTTTACAAAGTCGCAAGGCATAGACGCGAGACGACTCAATGAAGAATACCCTGTCCCAAAATCATCTATTGAAATCTTTACCCCCAACGCTTTTATGGCAGCCAACTGAGTTGCCACGGCCTTTTCGTTTTTTGCGAATACACTTTCAGTGATTTCCAGGTGCAAAAGAGAAGGGGATAGCGACGAGGTGTCGAGTGCGCGTTGCAATATAGAAATAAATGTATCATCGATAAGTTGATTGATAGAAACGTTGACCGAAACCGCAATTGAGTTTTCAAAATTCCACTGAGAAGCATCTATACAGGCACGGTTGAGCACCCAGGTTCCTATATCTATAATTAAACCGCTACGTTCGGCTAAGGGAATGAAATCAGTGGGAGAAATTTGCTCGCCTTGGTGTTCCCATCTCAACAGGGCTTCTACAGAGCTAATGCGTTGTTGTTGTGAACACATGATGGGTTGATAGTGAACCGACATTTCTCTTCTGGCAATAGCATGGCGTAAGTGTTCGCACAGATATTGTTCTTGCCTAATTTGCTCGTGTAAAACTTCGCTAAAGACACCAACGGTGCCTCGTTGGCTTCGTTTTTGATCGTACATTGTCAAGTCAGCTTGCTGAATTAACGAAAGCGCGTCTTTGCCGTGTTGGGGGTAAATGGCTATGCCAATGGTGGCGTCTAAAGTGACTTGATTGTCCGATGCAATGATAGGCAGGGTAACGCCACTACGCATGGCATGCGCCACGGCCACTGCGGTATCAACAGTGGCATAAGGAACCACCACAACAAATTCATCGCCTCCCCATCGGGCAAGGTGATCTTTTTCGCAATATTTGGTAAGCCGGGTAGCAATTTCAGCCAAGACAATATCCCCAACTTTGTGACCTAAGCTGTCATTCACTTGCTTAAAGCCATCTAAGTCTATAAATAGTATGGCCAGGTTATTTCCTAGCGCTTTTGATGTATCTAAAAGGGCGTTTAGGTGTTTTAAAAAACCTTTTCTATTCAGTAAGTCGGTGAGAGGGTCGCGGTTCGATAGGCGAAATATGTCTTGTGTTCTTTTCTCAACCTGCTGTTCTAAATTTGCATTTGCGTCATCGAGTTGAGCATTCGTCTCTCTCAACATTTCATTAACTTTTGCTGTTTCCTGTCGATCGGAAACGAGCTGTTCCATTAAGTCGTTATTGTGCTCTCTTAGCCGAACGGTATTAACAATAAATCGATGGGTGCCTAATGAATTAGTGAGTATCCCCACCCAAAAAACCACACCTAATATACCTAATACAATAATACTTCGCTCATTGTCGAGAAGTGCACATAGCGACATGGGAAGCAACAAGGCTGTGCAATAGTAAGTCACTATCCACTTATTTGGGGCTAATACTGACGCAGCGCCACCGGCCATGGCAGCTAAAACCACCATAGTGGAGGCGAGCTCAATAGTGGTCATGGTATTAAAAAGCATTAAGGAGTAAGCCGCCCACACCGCCCCCGTGAGGTATAAACCTATAGCAAATAGTGCCTCTACCGACTTAGGGTTGTAATGGCTGCCTTTTAGCTTTATATGCCAATAGATACCATGGGTTAAGCGACATACAGAGAGGCAAACCATCACGCCCCAAAGTAGAACTTTTACATCGTGTCCTTCTTCATTTTGAAAGCCAAATACTAGCCCTGAGAAGGCAATTAAGGTCATGGCTAGGCCAGTAAATATGTTTCCTACCAACATATCCACTAAATCACGGTGCATTTGGACGCTAATGGTGGGAGATGTAACCGGAGGACTATATGAACTAGGGCTTTTCACAATGCTTAATCATTCCAAGAAAAGAAGAGACGTGACGAAAATTTAACTAGCTGATTAATTAAACAATAGCACGCATTTTTTTAGCACGCCTATTTTCGCTAAAACCTTCAGCCAAACAAGTATCTATTAGTCTATAAATTAACCCGTGTCTTTTTATTTTTTATTGTTAAAAAATAGTATGCAAAGCGACCATTGAAATTTTTTTCTTCACAGGGTGTTTACAATTGCTGGCGCATACTATATCTTCTTTATCGTCTTCTTAATCGATTAAGTTGGTTGTTAAAAAAATCTGTGCCATGCTTATTAACACAACGGCTCACACACTGCCGGAGAAAAATATGAAAACACAACACACTAAAAGTTTGATTACTCTTGCCGTATGCGCAGCGTTTTCTAGTTCAGTAATTGCTCAAGATAACGCTGACGTCGAACAAAAGAATAAAGAAAAATTTGAACAAATTGTGGTCACTGCCGCTCCCGGAGGTGCCACAATGCAAGAAGCTAGCGTCTCAGTAAGTGCCTTTGACGAAAGTGACATTATCAAACTTGCACCTCGTTCTACGGCAGAAGTGTTTCGCGCACTGCCGGGAATTCGAGCTGAATCTTCTGGCGGTGGCGGTAACGCCAATATTACTATCCGTGGTATTCCACTCGCCACTGGCGGTTCTAAGTTTCTTCAAATCCACGAAGATGGCTTGCCTGTGTTGGAGTACGGCGATATAAATTTTGGCAACGCGGATAACTTCTTACGTTATGACTGGTCGGTAGCCAATGTGGAAGCCATACGCGGGGGGTCTGCATCTACCTTCGCAAGTAACTCCCCTGGTGGTGTTATTAATATGATCAGTAATACCGGCGAGCTAGGTGGCGGTGCCATTGGGACGTCTTTTGGTGTTGATTACGATGAGTTTCGATTAGATTTTCGCTACGGTGGCGAGATTAGCGATGACTTGTACTATCACATTGCAGGCTTTGCCCGCAATGGGGAAGGCCCTCGGGAAACCGGCTACAATGGCGATCAAGGTGGCCAAGTTAAATTTAACATCACTAAGATGCTAGATAATGGTCATATACGTTTCTACTACAAAAACTTAGACGACAAAGTTTCTACTTATTTGCCTTCCCCTGTATTGGTTAAAGGCGATGGTGAATATGGCGCTGTGCCAGGATATGACGCAAGCTCTCAGTCATTGAATTCAGCGTACAACACCAACATCTCAACCTTTGATGCCTATGGCAATGCTGAAAACCGTGATGTCCGCGATGGTATTGAATCGAAAGTAAGCTCGTTCGGCGTAGAAGTGGATTTAGAGGTTGCTGAAAATCTTTACCTACTGAATAAGTTTAGAATCTCTGATATTTCGGGTGGATTTATAGCCCCCTTCACCGACACGTTTCCAGAAGGGCCGGGTGATGTCTCAGATTTCGCCGCCTCACTGTGTAGCTCTGCACTTGATGGTGATGGTAATGCGTTGAATTGTGACACAACGACAGTCACCTTGGCTAACGGGCCAGATGCAGGGGAAGTTTATACAGGTGAAGCCTTTACGAACTTGCAATTTGATACCCGCATTAACGACTTAGGTAACATGATCAATGACTTTAGTTTACGCAAAGAATTTGATAATGGCTTTGATGTCACTGTAGGTTACTACTACTCAAATCAAGACATTGCAACAAGCTGGTCAAGCTGGCAAACCTTTATTCAAACCCTTGATGGCAGTAACTCGCAGTTACTCACCATTACCAATGGTGATGGCGTAGAACTGGTTTCAAATGGCTTGTTATCGCCGAGCTTTCTATCATGGGAATGGGATTTAAACTATGTGACCAAAGCACCCTACATGAACGTGGGATTTGAACTGTCTGATAACATTCTTATTGATGCATCTGTACGCTACGATACAACAGAGGCGTCAGGTGAATTAATATCCTCTTGTTGTGGTGGGAACGCTGATTACGATATTAATGGTAATGGCGTGATTGAACAAATTGAAGATGCCTCGGCGACAAACAGTGGCTTCATATACGGCGGTGTTATTAACTTAAATCGCGCTGGTGCCAGTTCACAGATTGTAAACTACGATGCCAGTAACACGTCATACTCTGTAGGAGGCTCATACCTATTGAGCGACACCCAAACCTTCTTTGCGCGCTACTCAAAAGGTGGCCGGGCTATCGCAGATAGATTGCTACAAATTAGTGGCACGCTAAACACAGATGGAAGCTTAACTGACACGACCTCTGGCTACGATACGACTAAGCAACTAGAAGTCGGTTTCAAATACGGCACCAAAGACCTGATGGTTAACGCAACCTTATTTGATACGGTAACAGAAGATACTCAGGCAGAAGTCACCAGTGGACTGACCTTTATGCGTGAATATGAAGCGACGGGTCTTGAGTTTGAAGGGCGTTGGACTGCAACAGATAATATCGTTGTGTCAGGTAACCTCACCTGGACAGATGCTGAAATTAGTAAGGACGTAAATAATGCGACACTGGAGGGCAATACGCCTCGTCGTCAAGCTGATTGGATTTGGACCATTACACCTGAATACGTGACTGACACCTGGTCTGTCGGTGCTTCATTACAAGGTTCGACTGAATATTACGTGCAAGATAACAATGACCTGAAGCAAGACGGTTACAACCTGGTTAATCTATTTGCCACTTATTGGGTTAACGACCAATTTTCAGTGTCATTAAACGTGAACAATGCAACTGATGAGTTCATTATTACTGAGTCTGAAGAAGGGTCGGCTGAAGTGGGAAGCTATATCCGTGCTCGCCCACTCAACGGACGCACCACGGTATTGTCGATGAAGTACATGTTTGATTAACGGTTAGAAAACATCGTACATTAAGTTGTTACGCCCGCATTTAGCGGGCGTTTTTATATCTAAGGCGAACGCGTTAAGGTTTGGCTTCATTGAGTTGTTTAGCAATAGCCTGGGATAGCTTATCAAGTAGGTGCTCGTGTTTCTTATGAACCACGTGAACAAGCGCATGCTCAACAAGGGGAACATATTCAATGCCTGCGCGCTGAAATTCTTCATGTTCAGAATTATCGCTAGGTAAGATGGCATAGTTAAATCGTCCATTGAGCAATAAAGAAATGACGTGGTGAAAATCATCAAACTCAAATATGTTGGCGGCAAGTTCTGACGGCTTAGCTTTCATGTTATCGAAAAATCGTGTGGTGGCTGCAATGGCACTGTTTGGATCATCGATAATACTTTTATCGCATTTTACCTTGCGCATACATAGTAAATAGGAAGCGCCGTGAGATAACGCGGGTTCGACAATGAGTATATTATTGTCTTGTTGCGATGCGACATCGTAGCGAATAACATCGGCATCCGTCATACCTTGATTGAGTAACCTTAAACCCCGTTCACCACCGACTTCTTCAAAGATTGGCGTAATGCCAATATCTTCATAGGCACGCTGAATAAGCGGCTTATAGAATGCGTTTACACGAGGGTGATTAATATAGCCAATAATGTATTTTTTATCTTCATGAGCCCCGTAGCTATTGGTACTAAATAACGCGAAAAACAGAGAGAAAACGGAGAACGAAACCGGCAACATGAGATATCGCCTGAATAACATGTTCACTACACAAATCCTTGTTTGAGAAACGCTTTTAAAAGCGGGATAGCTTTAGCGTAGAAAACGACAAGAAAAAAGTCTATTTTTGTAAGGTATATTCAGCGGCTTTGTCGTTATAGAAATGTTGCAATCTTATTCATAATGTATTTCACGACGAAAAACAGCGCAAAAAAAAAGCCCCAAACTCAGTTGGGGCTTTTTAGGTATAACGTGGTGTTACGCGGCGTTTTGCCCGCCGTCAACAGCCTTTAACGTTTGCGACGCTGGCAGCAATTCCATGTCGAACGTATACTCGTCAACGCGAACGGCCAGTTTACGTTTTTCGTTGTAATCGTGAAGTTGCGCTGCTTCTTGCGCGTTCACAACACCTTTCTCTTGAAGCTTATTAAGGGCATGTTCAAAAGAGATGAAAGGTACAACCGGCTCTTTGCGCAGCGCTTTTTGCACTTTGCCAAGTAGGTGCGCTACCGCGTGCTTCGCTTTAAACGCTTGTTCGTTAATGTCGTTACCATCACCTGGGCTAACGCGAACTAAGTGAGTAAGTTGCGCTTTCACACTGTTGTCTTGCATAGATGCCATAGACAATTCACGAACTAGGTCATCACTAATACCTGCAACACTGTTTGAGTAGGTGTTGGTCAGTAAGCGCATTAGGCCGCGAGTCGGCGTGTTCGGGAAATTGTTGATGAAGTTAACAATTGCCTGATCCGCTTGTTGTAATGACCACTGCATGGCGTATTCGAAATACGGTAGTGCAAGTTTACGATCTTCAATGCGCTGCTCGTAAAAACGAATCGCTGCCATTGCACCGTAAAGGTAACTCATTACATCACCCAGACGGGCTGAAAGTAATTCTGCCTTCTTAAGGTCACCGCCAAGTACGGCAAGTGATAAGTCAGCAAGCGGTGCTAATTTAGCTGAAATGCTATTTACACGCTTTTCGTACTTACGTACTTCAGGCAATGCGGACTCTGAACCGCGTAGGAAAGGTAGGTAACCTTTACCAAAACTACGGAATGCATTCTTAACACTAAAGCCAACCGTTTTACGTAGTACCTTATTGAATTCTTTATCAGCAGAACTTTCGTTGCTGTGAATAAGGTCAACCATGTCTTTCAAGTAAGGGTGACAACGCATTGCACCTTGACCGAAAATCATGAGGTTACGAGTAAGGATGTTTGCACCTTCAACCGTAATGGCAATAGGAAGTGCAGCATATCCGCCTGCAAGGGTATTTTGCGGGCCACGTTGAATTGCTTTACCTGCTTGAATATCCATCGCCGAGTTCATTACATCACGGCCAAGTTCGGTCATGTGATACTTAGCAATAGCGGTAACAACCGATGGTTTAACGCCTAAGCCTAAGCCTTCTGTTGTTAAAACACGCATAGCTTCAAGTAAGAATGTCTTACCAGCAATGTCTGCCATCTTCTCTTGAATACCTTCGAAGCGACCAATCGGCACACCGAATTGTTCACGAACGAATGAATACTCAACTGTACCTTTAAACGCAGTCTGTGCCGTTGCAACGCCCATCGCTGGAAGTGAAATACCACGACCTGCACCAAGACAGCTTACTAGCATCTGCCAACCAAGACCGATGTTCTTTTGACCGCCAATGATAAAGTCCATTGGGATGAACACGTCTTGACCACGGGTTGTACCGTTGTAAAAACGTACGCCCATGGGGTCGTGACGGTTACCAAGCTCAACACCAGGGTGAGACTTAGGTAATAGGGCACAGGTGATACCCAGCTCTAATTTGTCGCCAAGAAGTTGCTCTGGATCGAATACTTTAAATGCTAAACCAAGTACCGTAGCAATTGGTGCTAGCGTGATATAACGCTTGTCCCAACTTACTCGCAGACCAAGTACTTCTTCACCGTTGTACTCGCCTTTCGTCACGATAGCGGCGTCAGGAATAGCACCAGCGTCTGAACCCGCTTCTGGGCTGGTTAATGCGAAACATGGAATGTCACGACCATCGGCAAGGCGCGGAAGCCAGTAATCTTGCTGTTCATTTGTGCCATAGTGCATTAGAAGCTCACCAGGGCCTAACGAGTTAGGTACCATTACAGTAACCGCAATAGCGCCACTCTTTGCTGCAATCGTGGCAACAATGGTTGAGTTCGCGTACGGGCTAAATTCTAGTCCACCAAATTTCTTTGGAATGATCATAGAGAAGAAACGGTTTTTGCCCAAGAAGTCTAAAACGTCTTGTGGAATGTGATCGCCGTTGTTTAACTCGAAATCATCAATCATACCCAGTAATTCTGACACTGGGCCATCCATAAAGGCTTGCTCTTCTGCACTCAGTTTTGCCTGAGGGATATCGCGAAGCGCCTGCATGTCAGGCTTACCCTGATAAATAGAAGATTCAATCCAGACATCACCAGCATCTAATGCTTCTTGTTCTGTGACTGAAATTGGGGGTAGTACTTTCTTTAAGCTAGTTCTGATACTCATATTAACTCATCCGCTCATCTGACCAGTTGTTGTAGGTTAATAGTACATTAGATTTCAAAAAGATCAAATTTTGTGAATAATGGCTATTTTTCAATTGCTTAAAATTATTTTTCACGATTATTTTTACGTTTAACTAACAAAAAAGCCCTTTTGTGTACAAAATTTAATCTCTATGCTGGGGGGAATTGGCAGAAAGTGACAAAGCGTGAGGCAAATATAGGGGTGAAAGTCACTAGAATGAGTAATCCAAATGGGCCGCGTTTAGGTAGTAATCATCACAGTCACAGAATAATGGACCAACAATGAAGAACGAACTTGATAGTAAATTTTTATTACAGGTGTTTGATAAAATTCGTCAACATGGTTCGAAGAATGATGAACACTACCAGTTAAATGGAATAACCGCTTATACAGATTTAGACGGTTACACGCTTTTCGTAGAAGATGCCAACGTTAAACTGCAATTTGGTTTTCATAATCAGTACCATTTCGATTATGACTCGAAAGCGCATTTTGAGGTTTTTGAAAAACGGCTCATGCAAATAGACAAGGAGTATTAGTAGGAGGTCGCTTAATTGGTGTATTAAAACTGAATAGCCCTTTTCGGTGAGAGAGAAATTACCTTACTCCTCTCATCAGACCTTTCTACTCTCATTCCCTCTGGTACAATGTCGCGCAAATCAGCAGTAAGGAATAAACACGTTGGCGGCGGCAATAAAAGCACCTTCATTTAAGATCTCCTATTTAGGCCCCAAATACTGGGGTGTATGGATAGGCGTTATGCTTCTTTATATTATTACCTGGCTCCCGTTACCTGTGATTCAATTTATAGGGGCAAGAATAGGCAAGTTAATTGCCCTCATTGTGCCAAAGCGCGCCAAGGTTGCCCGCCGTAACATTGAACTTTGGAACCCATCATTAACCGACCGCGAAATAGACGCATTGGTAAAAGAAAATATCAAACGCACCGGTATGGCGTTATTTGAAACCGCCATGGGATGGTGGTGGCCATCGTGGCGAGTCAGACGTGCTATCGAGATTGAAGGCTATGAACATGTTGAAGCTGCTTTGGAGAGAGGCAAGGGCGTGTTCGGTATGGCACTGCATAATATGAATTTGGAATTCGCTTGTCGTGGGATTGGCTATTTTCACCCGAGTATTGCCTTTTACCGTAAACACAATAACCCTTTAATGGATTACTTACAGTATCACGGCAGAAACCGCTCTAATAAATACATGATTCACAAGCGTAACGCCAAAGCCTTACTTGAAGCACTTGATGAAAAAGAACTGTGTTTATACCTTCCAGATCAAGACTACGGTCGTAAGCAGAGTATTTTTGTACCTTTTGGTGGGGTTAAAGAAACGGCGACCACCACGGCCACGTTAATGTTTATCCGTCGTTCAAATAGTGTGCCTATGATGATCACATCCCAATACACCAAGCGGGGTTATAAAATTAAAATATATCCCCCTCTAGAACACCTAGGCGACATGGATGACATTTCTGCGCTTACTGAACTAAATACCCATGTGGATAGCGCAGTAAAAGAGCAGCCTGAAAGTTATTTGTGGATGCATAAAAGGTTTAAAACGCGTCCTACGCCTGAATCGCCTTCTTTATATGATTGATGCCTAACAACGAGAAAGAGAGAGAAGAGATACTGCGACATTAGGATGAATTATGGTGAGGCCGTATTGAGAACTGACTTATACTGGTATAAGTTTAGTTTATCTTTTCTCTTTTATTTTATTAGGCTTACCTCTTACCAATGGCTCAAAAAAGTTACTCAAGCTCAATGTTTTGGGCGCGTCAGATTGCACTGGCTGTGGTGCTGGTTATCGTTGCTGGCGTAATGATTTATGTGCAACAACGTAAAGAAAATGCACCTTTACCGGAAGGGGAAACGAAAGACAAAACAGTATCCCAGGGTTTAAGTGACTTTTACCGTGAATATCGTATGTCCTCTACCGACCCGCTTAAAGAGGAGCAAGGGGATTTCGTGTTGGATATTGCCGGCGTTGATCCACAGCTCGACACAAAATTAGCACGCATGTCTAGCGAGGCTAAGCCTGTGGATGAAAAATGGACGGGGGAACATAAATTTAGAACCTTTAAAGAAGGGGTTACCTTAAGAGAAGCCATATCCTCTTATGCACAAGCTGAGGGAATGCAGCTTATTTGGAATTTAGAGCAGGACTTTCTCATAAAGTACCAATTTCAACTGGATAACACGGTAGCAGGTTCGCTAGCAAAGATAGCGAGTGCTATCGACAGCAGCTTCTCTGGTACAGTAACCGCCTATATTTGCCCTGAACAACGTTCGTTGGTGGTCTCCGCCAGGGAGACCCCATTTTTAATTGAAAACTGCCAAGTCGTTCAAGGTTAGGTTATTTGCATATTTCGCTAAAAATGCCAGTCCAGTAACCAGTAACCTGCTCCCGTAGCTTAGCGAGTTGATCCGTTTGATCTGCGTATTTGGTATCGGCTAGCGTTAAGTGGTGATATTGCTCGCGTAACGCAAGGTAAGCATCCTGAAGCATTTTCGCCTGCTTGTCGTCAATAACCCCATGTTGGGCGGCTTCATTGAGAATGCGTAGATTGTCAGTGTAGCGTGTTATACTGGGTATTGTACTGGCATTGGCTAATACCCAGTATTGGGTCATAAACTCAATGTCAGTTATGCCTCCCACACATTGTTTTAAATCTACCTTTTGCGCTTTTTCATTTAGAAGATGTTGACGCATTTTTGTACGCATTTTACACACTTCGTCTCTTAACGCCGCTTTGTCCCGCGGTTGACCAAGAATTTCTGCTCTTACGTCAGCAAATTGGGTTAATAAGGTTTTATCGCCGCATACACCACGGGCTCTAACTAATGCCTGATGCTCCCAAGTCCATGCTTCTTCTTGTTGATAGCGTTTGAAACCGTCCAGATGGCAACAAAGCAAACCAGCGTTTCCAGAAGGGCGAAGGCGCAGGTCGGTTTCATACAATTGTCCGAACAGGGTTTTCGTATTAAGTAGGTGCATGATGCGTTGAGCCAGCTTTATATAAAACTGTTGGGCTTCTATAGATTTAGCACCAGTGGTGGCGGCTTCTCTTGGCGCGTTATGTAGAAACACTAAATCCAAATCTGAACCATAACCTAATTCGTATCCGCCAAGCTTTCCATAGGCTACAACGGCAAAACCAGAATTGTCTGCGGTTAAGTGATTGGGTACGCCAAATCGTTCAGATATTTGATGCCATGCGGCGTGCACCACTTGTTCTAAAACTACTTCAGCCAACACGGTAAGCTTGTCACTTACATTGGCAATAGGCAGTGAGCCACTGATGTCACTTGCTGCAATTCGCAATTGCTGGCAAAGCTTAAACTGTCGCCAGGTATCCATCATGGCTTCTACATCATCAGGTTCTACTCTCAGCAAAGACTGTCTTAGCTCACTGATGTAATCGTTTTTGCTTGTCACAATGTCGGTATCTTGCTGCTCAAGATACAAAGGCGTCAATAACTCATCTAATAGCAAAGGAAAGCGTTTTATTTCATTGGCAACCCACTCACTTCGTTCACACAAACGCACTAATTGTTTTAGCACATCTGGGTTTTCTAATAATAAATCCAAGTAGGTGGTACGGCCTGTTATTGCTGAAATTACGCCCAACACGCGTTTGAGTATGTAAGGCACACCTTGTGCGTTATGGGTGATAAGCACGTATAAAATTTCGGGAATCAGTTTGTTTAACGTATCTTCGCCCCGTTGCCCTAGCAAATAGCGGCGCTGATTTTGGTTAAAATCCAACAGCAAGTGCTGCACCCTTGACGCATCTTCAGGTGGTAAATAAGAGGCAAAGGTTTGACAAAATTCATGCTCTACCATCTGTAATTGCCATGCGTCGCAGCAGGCAGAAAATAAGCTGTCTTGTGGGTCATGGGCATCTTGAGATTCTTCAATAAGCTCGTTAAAGTGCCCGTGAATTCTCGCCATAACTGCGTCAAGATGGGTTAAAAACTGCGCGTAGTTTGGAAAGCCCATAACCTCTATAAGGGCCTGTCTTTGGTCTTCATCTTCTGGCAGGGTCTGGGTTTGTTGGTCACGGTATTGTTGTAAAGTATGTTCTACCTTGCGAAGAAACAGGTAGTCTTGCTTTAATGCTTCAACCACCTCATTTTCTACGATTTCATTCTCCTCAAGAGCCTTGAGTGTAGTAAGTAATGACTTACTTTGTAGAGAGGGTTCCCTTCCACCATGAATCAACTGAAAACTTTGGGCAAAAAACTCGACTTCGCGAATGCCGCCGGCACCCAGTTTAATATTGTTGTTTAGCTTTCTGCGTCTGATTTCTGTGGCGATGAGTTTTTTCATGTTGCGCAGCGCATCAAGGGTGGTGAAATCGAGATAGCGGCGAAAGGTAAAGGGGGTCAAAATGGCCTGTAGTGCCGCTTCATATGAAGAGTCATCACTGTTAATAACCCTGGCCTTTACCATAGCAAAGCGCTCCCAATGGCGACCTTGTTCTTGGTAGTAGTCTTCCATGGCATCAAAATGCAACACTAGGGGCCCAGATTCGCCAAACGGACGTAAACGCATATCTACGCGATATACCTGACCATCAACGGTGACTTTGTTGAGTGCCTGAATCAACTTTTGGGCAAGTCGGGTGAAGAACTGTTGGTGCTCTAACGATTTTTTCCCGCCTTGCGTTTCCCCTTTTTCTGGGTAAGTGAAAATGAGGTCGATATCGGATGAAAAGTTAAGCTCGTGACCGCCTAACTTTCCCATGCCCAATATGTACATAGGCATAGGCCCATGAGAACCAACTGGTGTGCCATGCTTGCTGCATAGCGATGAATACAACCACGTATACCCCTGCTGGATAAGGGCGTTTGCTAACGACGATACTTGCAGCAGAGACGCATCAATACTCTGCCTGTTCAGCACGTCTGAAAACGTAATTGCTGCCATGTGAAATTGTCTGCAACGCCTTAATGCCTTAGCCAACTCATCTTCGGTTTTCGCTTGGCTAACGTACTCACTGACTTTTTGATGATAGTAGCTTTGCGGCATTGATGGCGCGGCAAAATCTAACAATTCCACTAGCCACTCGGGGTGTTTTGCGCACACGTCGGCAACAAATGGCGAGCGAGAAAATACCCGTTTAATGTCGGTTTCATTCGCTAAAATTCGATTTTTGTTCGGGGTGTGGGTGATTAACGTTTCCCAGTATTTTTCCACAAGTTGCGTTTGGTTCATGCTATTTGTGTTGTCTATTGGCATAATATTGGCATCAATAATATTAGTATTAACATAATTAATAATTACAGTTAGTAAGCTGAATTAGTCTGGCATACTTCGCAGCCGGCCTCCAGCCATAACGTGATGTGACCAGAAAAAGGAGATACCGCTTTGGACACGCTAGTAAAGCTCGTACCTTTGAATAGAGATTTGTGGGGATACCTTGCCATTGATGTGGGAATAGCACTTCTCCTTTTATTGGTGATGAAATGGCTGTCAGGCGCTATGCGTGATAATTCTGTGGCCGAAGAGCTTGGGGTAAAAGACAATTTTGCGTTTGGGATCAGTATTGCCGGCGGCTGGCTATCCCTTTGTATAGTGCTAAGTGCAGTGGTAGGGCGGCACATAGGGCAGGGCTATTGGCAGGCGGTTGAAGGTATGTTGCTGTTTGGCGGCGTGGGTATTTTGCTTGTGAAAATTGGCCGATTTGCTCATGACAAGCTGGTGCTAAATAGAGTAGATACCCACGCCATGATTGCGGATAGAAGTGTCAGTATTGCGTTAGTAGATGCAGCAAGCTTGGTGGCAAGTGCCATTGTATTGCACAACATTATGGTTTGGGTAGACGGCACAGATATGAATGCCATCATTGCCATAGTTACAGGGTTCCTTGTAGTCCTTACTATGTTGCTTGTAATGACAAGGATACTTGAGGTGCGCTACGCTAAAGACAACCAAAATGATTCTTTCCAAGGAGCGTTAAGAAAAGGGCAATTAGCACTGGCTATAGAACATTCGGGCAATCTTCTTGGTACCGCAATGATTGTTTCTGCGGCGAAGGATGTGCTTATTTATTACCCTTCTGCGTATGTGAGTAATGTAACCGGTTGGTTGATTGTCAGTGTCTCTTTAGCCATTGCGCTTCATTTGCTGGTGCTGTTTAGCAAAAAAGTTATTTTGTTTGGCATGAACTTTCGACAGGAGGTAGACCAGCAACACAATGTGGGGGTGGCTGCTCTAGGGTTTACCTTAAGTATTGGCACGGCCATGATCATTAATGGTGTATTAGGGAGCTAGCCGAGGTTGCTAGCAAAACCATGCCCAACGGCTACCCATGAAATTGCTGCAATACGCAGTGACTATCGTGGAGTACCTTAGTGGTCACTATTTTACGCTTCTGTGCGCCACTCAGCTGTTTAACTTCATATTCTAACTGGGCTGCACGAGTTCTGCAGCCAATCTCAAAAAGCACTTTATAAACAATGGGGGCTTTGCCTTTTAAGGCCTTTGCGCCACCTGCTAATAAACCGTTATGTTGCTTAATTCTGCGCTGTGGGTTGGTGGTGATCCCCGTGTACAGGTGACCTAATCTATTTTCTACAATATAAAGATACCAAGTACCTGGCAGGTTATGGGTATTCCCGTTCTGGGCTGTTATACTCTCAGGCAATTTGAAACACATCGATAAAGTTGTCTGATTAATGATTTTACCAGATTTTAGTCAAGCCAAGGTGCTAATTGTGGGTGACCTAATGCTCGATCGCTATTGGAGTGGCGGTACGGGTCGCATTTCTCCAGAGGCTCCTGTGCCTGTGGTTAATGTTAGTGGGTCGGAAGACCGGCCGGGCGGCGCCGCCAATGTGGCGGTTAACGTCGCCACATTAGGGGCGAAAGTTACCCTTTTAGGCATGTGTGGTCACGATGAAAACGCCCGTATCCTTAAAGAGAAACTCAGTTCTTTTGATATAAACTGCGAGTTTTTCGAGGTTCCAGAGCGCGATACCATTACTAAGCTTAGGGTGATGAGTAGAAATCAGCAACTGTTACGCTTAGATTTTGAAAAGAGTTTTGCTGATGTTGATAAATCCGCGTTGCTCACTACCTTTAATCAAGCCCTAGACGATGTGGATATCGTTATTCTTTCCGACTATGCGAAAGGGTGTTTAAGTGACCCTCAATCACTGATTCGCGCAGCAAAACAAAAAGGTAAAAAAGTCATTGTCGATCCCAAAGGTAGCGACTTTGAAAAATATGCGAATGCAACTTTAATTACGCCAAACGTGGCCGAATTGTATGCAGTTGTCGGCGAGCAAGATAATGAACAATCGCTAGTGGCAAGTGCCCAATCATTAAAAGCTTCGTTATCTTTAGATGGCCTACTGCTTACCCGTTCTGAAGATGGCATGACGCTATTTGAAACCGGCGAAGATGAATTTCACTTACCGGCTAAAGCGAAGGAAGTGTACGACGTCACTGGCGCGGGTGATACTGTGGTGTCTACCCTAGCGGTAGCGCTAGCGAGCCGCTTACCCATGCAAGCAGCTTGCGTATTGGCAAACTTAGCGGCCAGTGTCGTGGTAGGGAAATTAGGCACATCTACTGTGACCAACACAGAATTGGCGCTTGCTGTGGGTGAACAATCTGTTCATTTAGATGGTGGTGTGATGTCTGAAGAGCAGTTAGCGATAGCAATGCGCGCGTCTAAAAGTCGAGGTGAACGCATTGTGATGACCAACGGCTGCTTCGATATTTTGCACTCTGGGCACGTGAGTTATCTCGAAGAAGCCGCTCAACTAGGTGATAGACTCATCGTTGCGGTAAATACTGATCGTTCCGTTACCGAATTAAAAGGCCCCGGACGCCCGGTTAATAATGTGAATAGAAGAATGGCCGTGCTTGCAGGTTTGAGTGCGGTAGACTGGGTTGTACCTTTCGAAGAAGATACGCCGCAGCGTCTTATCGCCAGGCTTTTGCCGGACATCTTAGTTAAGGGCGGCGACTATAAAATTGAAGACATCGCCGGTGGAAAGGAAGTCATTGAAAACGGTGGTGAAGTCAAAGTGCTTACCTTTGAAGACGGCGTTTCAACCACAGGCATTATTGAACGTATCACTAAAAATAAGCTGTCGTAGTAACGAGTGGCTTAGGAAAGTCCTAGGCCAACTGACCGTTCAATAGTGGGTTCACCTTCATCGTTTCAACATACGGAAATTTTCATGTACGAAAGCTTTTACGGACTATCAGCCAAGCCTTTTCAGTTAACGCCTGATCCCAGTTTTTTCTTTGCCAGTAAATGGCACCAAAGAGCGCTGGCCTATTTACAGTATGGCTTATCGCAAAAAGAAGGCTTTATTGTGATTACCGGTGATATTGGTACGGGCAAAACGACTATCGCAAATAGCCTGTTAGCGGATATTGAAGATGAAATTCATGCTGTTCAAATCGTCACCCCCAAATTATCCCCAGAAGAGTTAGTGAAAATAGTGGCGGCTAAATTTGGTCTTGCCACTGAAGGGCGTAATAAAGCGGAAGTTTTACAAGCGCTTGAGGTGTATTTGCAAAACTTGCACGCTAAAAATAGCCGAGCCTTGTTAATTGTTGATGAAGCACAAAACCTTCCTCTTGAAACGATTGAAGAATTAAGGATGCTGTCTAACTTTCAAGAAAGCGGAAAGCCGTTGCTGCAAAGTTTTTTACTGGGGCAGAAAGAGCTTCAACCTATTTTACGGGCGTCTAACATGGAGCAGTTTAGGCAGCGTATTGTTGCTTCGTGCCACCTGAAACCGCTCACGCTAGAAGAAACCATTTCCTACATTAATTTTCGCCTCAATCAAGCTGGTTGGCGCGGACAAGCGCCCATTGATGATGCGGCATTTTCACTGATACAAGGGTTTACCTTAGGCATCCCTCGAAAAATTAACACCTTTATGGATAGGGTGTTTTTGTACAACTTTCTTGAAGAAGAGACTCAGATTTCAGCATCTATCGTTGAGGCCGTGATAGACGAAGTTCGTGAAGAAATGTTTGAGCCAGATGAGATGAACGAGCAGGGTATGCCTGAAGATGAGCAAGTCCCTCTTGTTACACCTAAAGGGCACCGTGTGAGAGACAGTGAGTATTACAAAGGCATGCTAGTGGAGCTTATTGATGCGCTAGACGATGCGGTTCTTCACAAAGTGAAACTAACCCAGTACATGGATAAGTTATTGAAAAAGAAATACCAAACCTATGTTCGCCTTAAGGATTCGGATAAAGCGCCAGATAAAGGTGAGCAGGGAGAATAGTGACATAAGGGCTGCTACCTCAAAGCAGCTATGAGTATTATTGAGTGACAGAATGCACTTTATTCATACTCATAGGAGACAGAAAACGTAATACGCCTGTCAGTGTAATCATTTCCATATAAGCTAACCTGGCTTAAATTGCCAGAGGTGGTGAGATAGCTCAAATTCAATGAAGTGGTGAGGTGCTCGCCAAACGTGCGACTCAGTCCAAGCGTGCTGTTTATATTCTCACTCACTCCTGCCGTGGTGCTTGTGCCTCGTTCTTCAATATTCGCGTAGGTGATGCTTCCCGTTAGGCTGGTATAGCTGCCAATATCATAAGAAAAGTCAGTGCCCGCCGAATAGTTGCGTCTTAGCCTGTCCTCTTCTAGGTATTCACTTTCTGTATAACGCCACGTTAGGCCTAATGTTAGTCGTGAAAATTGATAACCTATCTGTGTATTGGCACTTTTATATATGATGACACTGTCGTCAAATTCTAAATTTTGGGATGTTAGCTCTACAAACTGCTCTCCTGCACCTAAATCGTAAGCTAAGCTACTGGGCTGAAAACAATCAGAAATACTCGTAGCGTCACTTGCACATACGAATACGCCTAAGCTTTCACTGTCGGTCAGTAGTCTGGACGTTGTGGTGACATCTTCATTGTAGGAAAAAGAAGAACGAAAATACTTGGTATTATAGGAAATTTGAGCGGCTGCGGACTCTCCGTAGAAGCGCCTATCATATGAGCCTGCCACGCTGGTTCGGCTACTTAGGGCCCATGCGATATCAAGCCCTACATAAGTTTCATTCTCATCGGTATCCGAATCACTTCTGTTGGCGGTGAGGGCAATGTAGCGCTCTGCAGATTGTCGATAGGTTATGCCAGCGCCATAGCTATTAAATTGTCGTGTTGCGCTGTCACTGTTGTCAGTACTATTGATTTGATTCGCTTCATGAAAGGCCGTCACACGAAGTGCCCAGTCACTAAATAACATAGCATCAGCGGTAAACTCGCCTTCGCGGGTAAAGAAGTCACCTGATGACGTGGTGCTTCGGCTGGTGTCCTGATAGCTTCCTGTAAGCGTCCAAAACAAGCGTCTGGCGCGGTCACCGTTAGCAAGCGTCCCCGTCAGGCTAGTACTGTCATTATCCAATCCGGTTGAATTTGTACTTGATTCCTCAGACTCTACAACAGAGTAAGCAGCTGAGCCAAGCGCAGTGATCCAATCGCCGTTGATGAACTGTAGCGTTCCCGACAGCGTGTTCGTGCGGGTTTTCGAAATTCCTTCAGAATTCGTGACAAAATCAGTCAACAAATAACTGCTTGACGATGTATTTTGATAATTGAGTGCGCCATTAGCTTGCAGGAGTAAATATTCATCAAAAGGTTGCCACTGGGCTGTATAGCGATACTCAGCATAGGTGTCTTCTTCGCCGCTGGTATCATTTTCACGTTCTAGGTGGGTGACGGTGCTCGACCAGTTCCCAGAAAACGTTCTTGATGAATAAGTGGCTATCAGGCTAGGGACTATACTTACTGTGGTAAGCGAAAGGTTACCGTCTGTTTCCGTTTGCACATCTTGATAAATAACTTCCGCTTCACTCTGCGCTGTTATTTTTAAGTCGGATTGTGCCAAGGCCGTCGTAGAAGAAAATAGTCCTGCGAAGGTAATCGCTAGTTGACTGTATTTAATGCGATTACCTTTAACGGTGTTATTCACTTCTCTCGGCATAATAGTAGCCATAATAGCCGCTGTGGTCTGTATCATTGTGAACAGATTTATTTACTACAAAGCCGATGGCCATTTCTGGGTTCAGTCGTTCAACCGCAAGTTTAATGTCGGCTATTTTTGCTTTACCTTCTTCAACAACAACAACCGCTTGACCAGCAAAGTTAGCCAAAATGGCACTTTCGTTAATTCCAATCAAAGGTGGGGTATCAAAAATAACAATACGGTCAGGGTATCTGTTGGCGAATTCATCTACGGTCTCATGCATCTTGTGGCTGGCGAGCATTTCAGTAGACAGGTGGTGAGATTTACCCGCAGGAATAAGCTTTAGTTTATCGACATTGGTGTGATATAGCACATCGGAAATATCTTCTACGTCACCCGTCAGGTATTCCATTAACCCTTTCCTAGGTTTGAGTTCTAGCGTACGAAGTATATTTGGCTTTAGTACATCCGCATCAATCAATAGCACGGTTTTGTCTTGCTCAGACGCAATACTTAATGCAAGGTTTGTGGCGGTAAAGGTTTTACCTTCTGAAGGTCGACTGCTGGTAACCATAATAATGTTAGGGTTTTTCAGTGTTTTCGAGAGTGGACCAAACGCATTCGCTAACAGCTTTCGTTTAATTTCTCGGTACTCTTCGTTAATTTGTTTCCGCTCGCCGCCTAATGTGACGTGGCCATTTTCCGCAAGGCGCTCGAAGTCGATATGAAACGGCTTGGCAGCACGAGTTGGCGTTTTCTTTGTTGCACGCGGCTCTTCGGACGGTGCCTGTTTCGCCTTAATGTTTCCCTCTTTGTGATTGTCGTCCATCTGTTGCGGTGCAGTATCAGGTGTTTCTACTTTTTCGCGAGTGTCCAAAGCGGCATTTTCATTGGGCTCAGATTTGGATTGCGCTTTTTGTTTTTCAAGCGCTTTTTCAATGGTATTTTTCATTACAATAAACCTCCTAAGAGGTGGATGTTCAGTATTTCGGCTGCTGCTAGAACCGCATAGATGGCGACGATGGAGCCTGATGACAATAAGAATATCAGTAAGCGATTTCTGTTTTTACGTTTTATTTCACTTAGGTCTAAATGCGTCACTGTTCCCCAAATAGGGTAGTCGGCTACCTGGAGTAGTTGTTTCGGCCTAATTAAAATCGGGTTTAACTGACTGACTAAGAATGCCACACCGATGCCAGAACCAAAGCCAATAATTAATACAGCAGTATAAAGTAATAACCGATTTGGGCCAGAAGGTCGCTTGGGCACTAAAGGCGGCTCTATAATTCTAAACTGTAATTCTTCAGAGGAAACTTCTGCGCGTCGAGAAAGATCTGCGGCTTCTTTGCGCGATAGCAACTCTTCATATTTACCTTTAGTAATTGAATAATCTCGATTCAGCGCGGTATTTTCAGCCTCAATTTGCGGAATAAGGTCAACCTTAGATTCTAAGCGAGCAATCTTGGTTTTAACGTCAGTTTCTTTCACTTCTAACGCCGCTAAGTTACTTTGGTATCGGCTGACTTCTAACTTAATTTCTCGGTTTAAATCGTTCAATGGTTGCGTACCATCTTCGTCGCTTTCATTGAGAAATGCATCAATTTCTTTGGTACGTGCAGCTTCTAAACTTTCGAGTAACGCTTTGGTTTCAATCACATCCGGGTGTTTATCCGTAAAGCGCAATTTAAGGGTGTCAAGCTGCTCTTCTAAGCCTCTGATTCTATCGTCATAGCGGGTACGCAACACAGGTTCATCAGCGTTAGTGACCCCAAAACTATCAGAGGATTTCTTCTGCGCCATTTGTGACTTTAAGGAGTCTATCTGCTGCTTAGTTTGTTTTATTTGCAGCTGTGTGTCTTCAAGCTCTTCTTGTAAACGCTGAAGTTGTGCGTAGTAGGTTCCTGATAACGGCAAAATATCATTATATTGGCGCTTAAAGTCAGCAACTCTTTGTTCCGCTTCCGATAGTCGAGATTCGTATTCAGCAATCTGCTCGTCAAGAAACTTACCCGCAGTATCGGTATCGCGCCTGTTGTTGCCCAGTGCACCTTCAACAAACAAATCTAAGGTTTCTTTAACCACCTTTTGTGCCACGATGGCATCTTTGTTTTCATACGAAATATTGTAAATGTTATCGCGCCCGGTGGAGCTTAATTTAATATTGTTTACCAAGGCGCTTACAATGCCTTCAAATTGCGCCTCGGTTTGCGCTGCAATGTCTAAGTCACTTTCACGGGCGATAATCTCAACATTACTTCTACTCAGCAGTGTTTTAGCCATCATCTGAATTTCTTGGTCAGGGTTTGTTTGTATGGCTAACCCTCTCAATAAGGGCTGCAATACCGAGCGAGTGTCTACAAATACCTGTGCTCTTGACGCATACTGGTCGGGCAAAGTGGCAACGTAAATAAAACCAATAGGGCAAATGAGCCATGAAAATAACATGACGTAACGCTTCTTTATCCAAATACCTTTAACGTAATCGAGTATTTGTACAAGCGTTTGCTGTAAATCCTGCATTATTTAATTCTTTTCCATAAATACGTTAGATTAGAACCAGGCTTCTGGAATAATCACGATATCGCCAGGCAACATATCCACATTTTCTGCAATGTCGCCGTCGCGTATTAAATCATCTATGTTAACTTCGTATGTCGTTTGTTTACCATCTACCACGCGCACTAATTTAGCATTGTTACCATCAGCGAACTCGGTAAGCCCACCGACTGCAATCATCAAATCGAGTAACGTCATATGTTCAGTATAATTCACTGCGCTCGGGTTGGTAGCTTCACCTATCACTCTGACCTGTTCGCTTAGAGGGCCGGTAAAGTTATTGACACTTACGGTGACACGGGGGTTATTGATGTAAGTTGAAAGCTGTTCTTCTATTTGACGGGCAAGATCGGTGGGGGTTTTGCCTGCTACATCAATATCTTCAACTAATGATGTGGTTACCTTACCATCAGGGCGAACAATAAATTGGCCTGAAATTTCAGGGTTTCGCCAAACAAAAATAGTGAGTGAATCACCAGGACCAATCAAGTACTGATACTCATTCACATTGGTTGTCATAGAAGGGCGAGTGGTTGCCTGTGGCAAAGTAGAGGTGTTACTGCATCCTGATAAAAGTATAACGATTATACTAATGTATAGATGAACCGGTTTTTTAAAACGGAACATAAAAATAAAGGCCTATACTCAAGTGGTTAGTTAAAGGTTTCTTGATTTACCCTACGGCAAATAGCACTATAATGCCAACATCAATTCTAGTCTATTAGAATAATTCCGATTATGATGGAATTCATGCTGCAGTTTTTAGGGGGCCAGGGGTGGCATTAAACAAGCGCAATCAAAGTAAACGCTCGAATGTATTAGTTTTCACTGAAGCGTTACTCATCGCTTATATGGGTTACATTTCACATTTTATTTTAACGCAAGTTGGACTTTCGGCTCAGGTTTCAGTAGAAAAGTTAATGATTAATGTGGCTATGCTGACAGTTAGCATTCTTATTTGCTCATTATCTGTAGGGCTATATGAAGCCAAATTACGAGAAACTTTCAGGGGTATCATAAGAAGAATATTTGTTAGTGCTGGTCTTAGCTACTTTTTGGTCGAGATTTTAAGTCGTGCTTTCTTTGACAAACTGGTCATGGATTCATACTTCTTACCGGCTGCAGTAGGGTCGATTATTATTACCCTTGTGGTTTTCAGGTATTTCACTCACCGTCTCGGTTTATTGGGACTGGGCAAAGTAAGAATCGTTGTGCTTGGTGCTGGAGAGCGAGCGTCTATTATTGAAAAGCGTATGCGTCGAGATGTGGACAGAATTGGTTTCGAGCTTGTGGGATTCATTCCCATTCCTGGTGATAACCGTGAAGATGGCATACGCAAAGAAAAGATCATTCACGCCAAGGTAGATGAAAGCTTTTTACGATTCATTATTGAAAACGACATCGAAGAAATTGTTATCGCTTGTGATCAGCGTCGGGGCACCTTACCCGTTGAAGTGTTGTTTGACTGTCGCCTTAGAGGTATAGAAGTCATTGAGTTATTAGACTTTATGGAGCGGGAGACAGGCCAAATAGTCGTGAATTTAATGTATCCAAGCTGGGTTATTTACTCTAATGGCTTTCAAAGTCAGAACTACCTAAGAGATGCACTAGACTATACCTTGAATGTCGTTTTGGCATTTTTGATTTTGTTATTTGTGTGGCCATTCATGCTGTTTACGGCCCTCTTTATATACTTAGATGATGGGTGGCGTACAGGCACCTCGGTGTTTTATAAGCAAGAGCGCGTAGGGTTGAATGGGCAACTGTTTAAAATTATCAAGTTCAGGAGTATGCGTCCCGACGCTGAGAAAGATGGCGCTAAATGGGCGAGCAAGGATGACGATAGGGTCACTCGAATTGGCCATTTCATTCGAAAGTACCGTATCGATGAACTACCTCAGCTATTAAATATATTTAAAGGTGAGATGGCCTTTATTGGACCTCGTCCAGAACGTCCGCAGTTTGTTGAGCAGCTCGTGCGCGAAGTACCGTATTACAACCAAAGACACAATGTTAAACCGGGTTTAGCTGGGTGGGCGCAACTTAATTACCCCTACGGTGCTAGCGTAGAAGACTCTATGGAAAAACTGAAGTTTGACTTATATTACGTCAAGCACCAAAGCTTGTTGTTAGATATTATAATTTTAATTCGTACTGTTGAAATTGTGCTATTTGGAAAAGGGCGATAAAAGCTATGAAATTAGACAATCGCCTAAATGCGATGACAGTGGATGTAGAAGATTATTTTCAGGTTTCAGCATTCGAAGGGGTTATTGATAGAAAGGATTGGGACAGCATTAGCCTGAGGGTGGGGGACAATACCCATCGGTTGCTCGATTTATTTGCTGAGAACGATGTGAAAGCCACCTTTTTTACGTTAGGTTGGGTAGCGCAGCGATGCCCTGATGTTATTAAGCGTTTGATTAGCGAAGGTCATGAGTTAGCTAGCCATGGCTTGGCGCATCAGCGGGCGACTACGATGACCCGTGAACAGCTGTTTAGTGACGTTGCAGAAAGTAAAGCCATCTTGGAAGATATTGGCGGCGTGAAAGTCATTGGCTATCGCGCCCCCAGCTTTTCAGTGAATGACACAAACACCTGGGTTTACGACGTACTTAAAGAGCAAGGTTTTATCTACTCATCAAGTACATACCCTATAGAACACGACTTATATGGCGTGCCCGAATGGCCTAGGTTTAAGTACGATAGGCCAGAGGGAATTATTGAAATTCCAATTCCAACGCTACGTAAAAATAACGCCAATACCGGTATAGGTGGAGGTGGTTATTTTAGGCTTTACCCTTATCGCCTATCTAAAAAGCGCATTCAGCGTTTTATGAATGAAGAGCCTCACCCTTATAATTTTTATTTCCACCCTTGGGAGATAGATCCTGATCAGCCTGCAATAAAGGCAGCACCCTTACGGTCTAAGTTTAGGCATTACATCAACCTTTCTCGTATGGAAGGTAAGATGGTAAAGCTGCTTAATGACTATAAGTGGGGCACCATGAAAGACGCTTATGATATTACTCAAGTGTAAAGTGGCAAGCGCTAAATGATTATTTACGTGTCGTTTCAAGGATGTATTAGACTGTGAAAAAAGATTCAAACGTAGACGCTTCACTGCCCTCAACTGCAAATCGCGACGAAGGCTTTAAAAATAAGGCGTTTATGCCGCTGGTATGGCAAAGCGGGCTTATGTTCATTTTATGGGGGATCTTTTGTTGGCAAGGGCTAGTCACCGTTGTTGATATTTGGTGGGGAAATGAAATATTTAATCATGGGTTCTTTATCGTTCCCGGCGCCTTTTACCTTATATACCTACAAAGAAAAAGATTGCTGGCGACCCCTATAAAACCTTCGCTACTTTCCCTTGTCTTTGTTATTCCGAGCCTATTATTATACGTGATTGGTATAGCAGGTGATATTCGCCTTTTTATGCACCTAGCCACTTTTACGCTTTTACCCTCACTAATTTGGATGTTGCTGGGTACTCAAGCCACACGGGTTATTCTCTTTCCACTTTGCTTCATGCTTTTTAGTGTACCTGTAGGAGAGCAATTAATTCCTTACTTACAGGAAATTGCCGCTGATGGCTCGGTAGCTTTATTAAAGTTAACAGGCATTCCCTTATATAGAAGTGGGCTCTACATTGAAATCCCTCAGGGGCGCTTCCTCGTGGCAGAAGCATGCTCAGGTGTGAGCTTCTTTATTGCCAGTTTTGTCATAGGCAGTTTGTACGCTTACCTTAATTTACAATCGATAAAAAGAAGAGCTGCTTTTGTACTTATTTCTCTCATCTTTCCTATTCTCGCTAATATAGTTCGCGTGTACGGTATTATTCTCATCGCTTATTGGACAGACATGGAGTATGCGGCAGGTGCTGACCATTTAATATATGGTTGGTTCTTCTTTGCCTTTGTGATTGTGTGTTTATTGGGTATTGGTGAATTTATGCGGCAATCACCGTATGAACCTAGTAAAGTCGTGCAGCAAAATGCGACGGTCTCAGTGAGCATGCCTGTTATTACCAGTTCAATCGCTATTTTAGCAGTTTTTTTTGCATGGATCGTAAATATTTCAAATATTAGCAACTCTCATTTTGCTACGCGTCTCTCTGTTCTGTCTTATGAGTGGGACAATAACTGTCAAAGAACGGATTGGCAACCCATTGTAGTAGATCCGGATTCAGAAGAATTTGGCTTTCTTAAATATCGAGCTTGCAATGTTAAAGTGTATAATGCTTGGTTTAGCGAACAACATAATGAATTAGTAAGCGATCTGCACAGGCTATTCGACCCTGAACGCTTTTCGCTTAGTCACACCACGAGTATAACTACAAACGGTTTAAACCTCTCTGTCTATCATATTGTATCATCAAGTGGCGATAAGCTCAGTATCATAAGGTTTTATGAAGTCGACAATGCGCTATTTACCAGCGCGGTTAAGGCCAAAATATATCAGGTCAAAAATGTGTTATTTGGAAGTTCCAGAGGCGGAAGACTATGGATCCTTGCAGCAGATGGACATGATGTTTCAGCTATAAATGACAGTCTTTCTGCTATTTTATCTCATCTATAAACTTAGAAAGTAAGATGACTAATTATTGATGAAGCGAATTGCTTGATTAAAGTAAAATAATACGGAGTTCCAATAGTACTCAAAGATACCCGCACGTTTATTAGCTAATATTATTCCATTTGCACCATCTCTTGCGACAATTGATTTGTTAGTAATATTACTCTTTATAATAACACCTTGTGTATTAGGAAAGCGGTATTCTATAGCATTCGGATAGTTTGAGTTTAGGTAAATCTCATTGTTTGTAACGATGGTATGTGGACTGCTCTCTAAGCTAATACCTACATCTGCAAAAGCGTGGTTGGGATTATCATGTGTTATTTTATTAAAAGCTATAATCCCGCCCTTTGACTGATTTTTATTATTACCTAAGCCAAAACCTATCCCTCTGTCGGAGTTGATAATAATGTTATTGGTAACAGTATTATTAAATGAATGCTTCCAAAAATGAATAGCGTGTTCAGCAACCTTTTCAGCAGGGCTTGCGATATTTAAAAATATATTGTTAGACACTACCCATCCTCGTGACCTATGCGCATCTATGCCGCCAACATAATAGTTTGGTGCAACACCAGCGGTGTATTCAAAGCGACTGTTTTTGATTACACCAAAGTCTGAATATTCCCCGTTGTCTTTTCCGGACACTTTGAGTAGTTGCTGATATGAGTCCTCGAGGATACAGTTGTTCAATGAAAAAAAATCGACGCCTTTCTCTGCGCGTACTTGGATAAGATGATGAGAAACGTTTCTAAGGGTGATACCTGAAAGCGTAACATTGCTTGCACTTATATCAAATATGACTTCAACGGGGCTCTTCTTCTTCATTCCTGAACCGCTGAGTACAACGCGCGCTGGATTATTTGAAATAGAGCGAATGGTGACGTTATTTCGTAAAATTGTTATGTTTAATGAATTTTTATATTCGCCATCATCAACTAATATCTCTATTAAGCTTCCACTTTTATCATTGTTTGCAATATGAACAGCATTTTTAAGCTCTTGTGTATTAGTCACTATCAACTCTAGCGAAAAGCAAGGGGAGTACGAAGTAAACAATGTGATAAAAGCCACTATCCAAAGCTTTTTAAGGACAGTATTCATAAAGGCGATAGATCTTGAATTGTACATATATAGTTAACCATGAAAGTAACTTTATACTACCAGCGAAATTGCTTCTTTAAATATCTTTTATATTGCCACTTCAAAGTGTTATCTTATCGATAAAAGTTGAATGACTTTTTCGATATTTATTGCTTAGCCTTTTCAAAATATAAACACCTGAGGTCACTGAATGGGCGTTGATAGTCTCGCAACCTTAATACATTTCTTCGTAATGATGATGATAATCATCTTCTATATGAAATTAGAAAAGAAAACCAATAAAAATAGTGCCCACAAAAAAGTAGCAACAAACAAAACAGAAACAACAATAAGAAGTAGAAAAGAGACTATTTAATGGTTACAGATATTTTCATGAGCTTAATTTTATTAGCTCTGATGTTTTATTCTTTTACTCGGCCGCATGTAGCTGCCTGTATGGCGGTTTGGATAAACCTTGTTAAACCTCAGAATACTTCTTTTGCCTTCTTGGCCGGGCAGCCACTTTCTTTAATTACTACGGCATTATTCTTTTTAGTTTTAATCTTTAATTTTAATAAGCTGCGTGTTCCCAGAAGCAAATTTTATCACTTTGTTATGATAGGTTTTATGGTTTGGGTAACAATAGCTTCATTTCTCGGTGAATATCAAAACGTCGTCTGGATAAAGTACGACTTTGTGATAAAAACACTTATTTTTGCTTACTTTATCCCTTTTACGTTAACTAAAAGAGCTCATGTCGAGATGTTTCTTTGGATCTGTGTTGCTTCTTTTGGGCTATTCCTTTGTATGGCTGGGATAAAAACCTTATTAGGGGGGGGAGGCTACGGGGTTTCACTTATCGGAATCGGTGGGTTTATGTATTCAGAAGGCTCTACACTGGCATCGCTAGCAGTGTGCCTTATACCTTTGTTTGTTGCTTTAAAGTCATCCTCAAAAATTGCACAGTCATGGAGTGCTTTTCGCTGGCTGTCTTTAGCTTTCTCTACTCTATCTTTACTCACGGTTGTCGGAACTCAAGCTAGAACGGGTCTAGTAGCGTTAGCAGCGTATATAGGGTTACTTCTGAAAAAGCACAAGATAAACTTTAAAGTGTTTTTGGCTATATGTTTGATTCCTTTGCTTATTTATACAGTTGCGCCCAAGTCTTGGTTTCATCGCATGTCATCAATCGAAGATGCTACTACATCTGAAAAGTCAGCCATAGGTCGAATTGTAGTGTGGAGGTGGACATTGGACTATGTTTCGCAAAGACCTTTTTTTGGGGGAGGTTTTTACAGTCACAATGCAAATGCTGGTGTTTTACACCATTATCAGCAAGGGGATGAAGTAGAAATAAAGCAGAAAGGAGGCAAAGCATTCCATAATATATTTTTTGAAGTGCTCGGCGAGACCGGCTACGGCGGGCTTTTTCTGTTTTTGTCGATTATATCCCATACAATGTTGCTTAACAGAAGGACTATTAAACGGTTGGGTGGCGAAGTAGCGGTCATTGGGGGGGCATTAAACCATTCTTTAATAATTTATTGCATTGGTGGTCTCTTCATTGGCGTAGCATTTTACCCATGGATCTATTATCTATATGGAGTCTCTCTAGCTCTAAGCACAGTAGAAGAGTCATAAATGAATTACCTAACTTCAATTAGAGGAATCGCCGCATTCATTGTTGTTATCTATCATATAAAGCATTGGTTGATAGCTTATGATATACCGCGATTTATTAGTATCTTTTTTGAGAAGGGGTATTTAGCAGTAGATTTCTTTTTTTTACTGAGTGGTTTCATAATTTCTTTCAACTATATGAAACACTTTTCGGGTGATGACAGTTGGCAGTCTAAAAAAGTTTTTATAATTAAGCGAATAGCTAGAATTTATCCACTTCATGTTTTTGTTCTTTTGAGCTACATCAGCGTTCCCCTTGCCTTATATTTAACAGGTAGAATAGTACCCGGAGGAGCATATACTGGTGAAAGCTTCTTCATCAAGCTGATGCTTTTAGATCTGTGGTTTATAAGCTCCGATTTTTGGTCAATGTGGAATACACCGTCATGGACTATCAGCGGAGAGTTTTTTGCTTATTTGGCTTTTGCATTTACTGCTGGTTTAATTGCAAAATTCCGACGCTACGCTGTTACTGCCCTATTAGTTTCGCTAAGCATCACAGCGATTGCCTATACGGTAATTGGAGCTCGTTCATTAGGCGATAATATAGGCGACCTAGGTCTCCTTCGTTGCGTTTCCGGTTTCTTCAATGGAATGTGTCTTTACATCATCAATTACAGAGTGAAAGATAAAGAGATTGCTTTTGGTAACTGGCTTTTTTGTATATCCTTTTTGTCTTTCTATGGATTAATTCTAACTACTACCGCCAATCACTTTTACGCGCCTGGGTTATTTTTTTGTATGCTTTTAGGGCTTCTTTTGTCTAAAGGGCCAATTCACTGGTTACTTGAGCTTAGACCTTTTGTATGGCTTGGTGACATATCTTACTCCGTCTATTTAAGCCATACCGTTTTACTCAATTGGTTTGTTATGCTATCGATGGAAGACAGTCAAAATGCCTCCATTTTCAATATTTTCGCTTATATCGCAATAGTCCTAATTTTCTCTACAATGTGTTACCAACTTGTTGAAGTCCCTGGACGTCGTTTGATTTTACGTAAATTTGCTAGTAAGGGTACTTGAATGGGTGACAAACTACAGCCAGTAATTACTCCTATGCGATACAGAATAGGAGTTGATGCTCGATTTGTTTTACGCCCACTAAGGGGTATGCCTCAATATGTATATATGCTTTGCCAGTGCTTGCCAAAGGTGATGACAAATGTCGATTTTTACTTTTTCATTAATCGGCAGTTTGAATACAATGATGAGATTTCGCACTACGAGCAACGTTTAACCCGTTTATCCCAATTTCCGAACGTAATTTTAGTTAATATCGATGCTGAGACAGAGATACTTTGGGAGCAGTGGTTGTTACCCAAGAAACTAAAAAAATATAAAATCAACCTTCTTCACATGCCCGGTAATAGGGTTTGTTTGCTGTCTCGCGTTAAACAAATAACCACAACTCATGATTTAATGGAGTGGCATTCTCTTAATATTTTTCGCTACTATAAAGGCAGAACTTTAAAAGAAAATTTTTATTTTTTAAGACAGAAGGCGTATTTGTGGGCAGTGTATAGGTTGGGTCTTGTTTTTTCTGACCACATTTTAACCATATCAAATTACTCGCTGCGCGATATTACGAGTACTTTCCCTACATTAAGGGGCAAAATTTCTTATGTTTACCATGGTATTCCTGAAGGCTTTGAGCCACCTGCGAATCCAATCTTGAAGAAAGGCGTTCTCATGCTCGGTGGCGACAGTCATCAGAAGAATCCAGAGAACATGTTAAAAGCATGGGCGCAGTTACCTAAAGAGTTGAAGAAAGCACATCCCCTCACTATTCTAGGCTTTGTTGGGGGGGAAGACTCCATTATTTCCAA
>CEVI01015349.1_pt1 | contig 64562 bp, 58 predicted proteins | sample 531471 | NCBI WGS metagenome assembly CEVI01 (sample SAMEA2623513, study PRJEB7988) | marine metagenome | isolation source: saline water (ENVO:00002010), including
GCGAAGCGCGGGAGCGCTTCGCTTATCAGGCTGTTCAAACCTAGTCAAGCATGGTAAAACCGTATAAAACGACAAACGAGTCTACTCGCTTGATAAGAAAGGGAAAACCATGACCAAGTCGGAGTTGATCGAGCGCATTGTCGAACAACAGGGGCAGTTGTCGGCGAAGGATGTTGAGCTTGCGATCAAGACCATGCTGGAACACATGTCCCAGGCATTGGCTACCGGGGAGCGAATCGAGATTCGTGGATTCGGCAGTTTCTCTCTGCATTACCGCGCGCCGCGGGTAGGGCGTAACCCCAAGACCGGTGATGCGGTAGAGCTGGAGGGCAAGTACGTACCGCACTTCAAACCTGGCAAGGAGTTGCGTGATCGGGTTAACGAGTCACTCGAAAACGCCTGATCCAATGCCGCAGCCCGGCCGTGCTGGGTTATACTTCGCACACACTCAATGGATGCGGAGTTGTATCACATGCTGTGGTTGAAGCGCGTGTTGCTGATCCTGGTTTTATTGCTGGTAGCCCTGGCGACCATGGATTTCATGTTGGAAAACCAGCAAGCCACCTCCCTGCAATTTCTCGAAATGCAGTCTCCTGCATTGCCTCTCTCCATCTACGTTGTACTTGCCTTCATTCTTGGTAGTGCGCTGGGCGTTTTCGTTGGCTGGCTGATTACTACCCGTCTGCGACTGAAACTCATGGTGCAAAGCAACGAGCTCAATCGCTACCGTAAGGAAATCGACAAACTGCGCACCCAAGCTGTCAAAGGCTGATAGTCATGCAGGAACTGATGTTCCTTGGGCTGTTTGTGCTGGCTCTGGCGATAGGCTGGTTTCTGGGGCGCCGTGAGGCAATCAAGGTCGGTTTTATGCTGCAGCCGCACGGCAGTGCCGTCGACAAGCAGTATTTTATTGGCCTCAACTACCTGCTGAACGAGCAGCCTGACGAGGCCATCGAAACCTTTATTCGCGCGCTTGAGGTCAACCCGGAGACGGTCGAGACCCACATCGCTATCGGTAAGCTGTTTTGCCAGCGAGGGGATGTAGAGCGGGCCATCAAGGTACACCAGAACCTGCTGGCTCGCCCCAGTCTGACCCGCGAGCAGGCCGATCGCGTGCAACTGGAGCTGGCCCGTGATTACCTCGCGGTAGGTATGCATCAGCGTGCTGAGCGCCTACTGGAGGAGTTGGCCGGGTCTGGATCGAGTTTGCGCGCCGAAGCGCTGGTAGATCTGGTTGCTGTTTACGAGCATCAGCATGAATGGGGCGAGGCTATCGCCATTGGTGAGCGCTTGCTGCGCGAGCGCCCTGAGTTTTCGGCCACCCTGGCGCAGTATCATTGCGAGCTTGCTGCCCAGTCTCTGCAGCGGCGCGAGGCTGCCGACGCGCAAAGACACCTGGGCGCAGCGCTGAAGGTCGAGCCGCTGTGTGTCAGGGCGTTGATCATGCTTGCTGAGTTGCACGCGCAGGCGGCCGAGTACAAAGCTGCTGCGGACTTGTTGCAGCGTCTCGCCCAGCAGGCCCCGGACTTTGTGCCGGAAGTGCTGGCGTTGGCCGAGCGCTGTGCGGATAATGGCGCGCTCGACTTGGCGGACTATCTGGACCAGGCGCTCGAGCGCTCCACCAAGCCGGTGGTCGCCATTGTCCTGGCGCGCGCGCGGCTGGTTCAGCGTACAGAAGGGGCCGCCAGTGCCGAGCGCTTTTTGCTACAGCGTCTGCAGCAGCAGCCCTCGCTGTCAGGCGTGCAGGAATTGCTGCGCTTGCGCGGACCGGGGGAGCATGCCGCCGACCCGGTGCCCGGATTGCTGGAAGCCCTTAGTCGCACGCGTCCACGCTATCGCTGTGACAGCTGCGGCTTTGCAGGTAACAAGCTCTACTGGCAGTGCCCGAGCTGCCAAAGCTGGAGCACGGTAAAACCGCTGAAGGGCCACGAGCTGGTCTGACACCGCCTAATCCAATCTTGAACAGGATATACGTTATATGCCGAACATCAGCCCGATTATCGTCGCCCTGGATTTCCCTGAGTCGGGTGCGGCCCTGCAGTTGGCGGATGTGCTGGACCCGCAGAAGTGCCGAGTCAAGGTTGGCAAGGAACTGTTCACCAGCGCAGGCCCGGCGGTGGTCGAAGCCCTGCAGGCCAAGGGCTTTGAAGTATTCCTGGATCTCAAGTTTCACGATATCCCCAACACTACCGCCAGCGCTGTGCGTGCCGCTGCTGAGCTGGGCGTGTGGATGGTGAATGTGCACGCCGGTGGCGGTCGTCGCATGATGGAAGCCTGTCGCGAGATTCTGGAGCGTCGCCCCGGTGGTGCTCGTCCGCTGCTGACGGCGGTGACTATCCTGACCAGCCTGGAGCAGGAGGACCTGCAAGAAGTGGGCATCGATATCGAGCCCATGGTGCAGGTACAGCGCCTGGCGCGTCTGACGCAGGACTGTGGTCTGGATGGCGTGGTGTGCTCGGCGCGTGAAGCCAAGGCGCTGCGCGGTGCTCTGGGCGAAGACTTTCTGCTGGTGACGCCTGGTATTCGTCCGGCTGACAGCTCGGCAGACGACCAGAAGCGCATTGTCACCCCGGCTCAAGCGCTGGAAAACGGCAGCAGTCATCTGGTGATCGGCCGCCCGATTACCCGTGCGCATGACCCGGCGCAGGCGCTGGACGAGATCATCGCCAGTCTGGGATAACAGCCATAAAAAAACGCCGCAAAAAGCGGCGTTTTTTTATGGGCTCAAGCAACAGATCACTCGATCTGTGATTGCTGGTAGTTTTCAGCGCCCACTGCGTCATACAGGCTGAGTTGGGTCTCCAGCCAGTCGACGTGCTCTTCTTCCGCTTCGAGGATGTCCTCGCAGACTTCGCGGCTGCCGTAGTCGCCTACGCTCTCGCAGAAAGCGATGGCCTCTTTCAGGTCGGGCAGCGCCTGCATTTGCAGCTTCAGATCGCACTCCAGAATTTCACGGGTATTTTCGCCAATCTTCAGGCGTCCCAGGTCTTGGAGGTTGGGCAGGCCTTCGAGAAAGAGAATCCGCTTGATCAGGCGATCCGCGTGCTTCATTGCCGCGATGGATTCCTTGTACTCGCTCTTGCCGAGCTTTTCGAGGCCCCAGTCTTCAAGCATGCGTGCGTGCAGGAAGTACTGATTGATGGCAATCAGTTCCAGGCCGAGAACGTTGTTGAGATGTTGGATGACTTGCTTGTCGCCTTTCATAGCGATGCCCCCTCAGGACTGTTCAGTCGCCAAGTGTGGGCTTGCAGGGGGAGGTTGTCAAATCTAAGTGTTTGAAAAGAAAGGAGTTAAAAATGATTCTTAAGCGGTAATGAGAGCCGCAATCAGGCCGCTACGTATTGCGCCGTCAGCATGCCGGTGGCGGCGGGGCTGGCGGTCAGAGTTTCAGTCAGCAGCGATTTGCAGTCACGGGCGCATTTGCCACATTGCGTACCCACTTCCAGATCGTTGCGCAGGTCGCGCATGGAGCAGGCACCACCAGCGATGGCATCCTTGATCTGGTTGTCGGTTACACCTTTGCAGAGACAAACGTACATGCAGATTCTCCTGAACAGCCTGAGCTGACAATGAGTGCATGCTAATTCGAATGAGAATGATTGTCAAAGAAAATAGCGTCGATTTATCAGGTTGATTGACGCCGTCTGTCGGCTTGCGCGAGTGCGCCCAGCGCAAACAAAAAAGCCAGCGGATTGAAGCAGCCGGCTCTTCAGTGTGTCAGTAGATCACGTCATAAATGATGGATTCGATAATGCCGGTGGTGATCTCGGCGAGCACGACGTCGCCATCAATCTGACGCCATTCATAGCCGTCGTAATGGGGCAGGCGATTGACCAGGCGCGGATCAAGCTGCTTGGCAATGCCGGGCGGCAGTGGCTTGCCGCGTGCCAGATTCTTGCGGATGCCGGGTGGCAAGCTGTCGCCGCGCTGCACCAAGTCACGATTGTCGCGAAAGATGCTGCGTATCAGGTCTTCCTGAATGCGATCGTACGGACGGTCGTAGCGATCACGATCTCGATCGTGATCACGGTCGTCATAGCGGTTTGCACCCTGGCCTCGGTCATTGCCTTGCTGGGCATGATGGCTATTGCCGTTGCCGTTGCCGTTGCCATTCCCATGACCACGGTCGTCTTGCTTGGCGTGAGCCGGTGCGGTTAGGGCTGCGGCCAGCAGGCCGGCAATCAGGAGGGAGCTTGAATGTGTACGCATGGTCTGGCCTCTGCAAATGTCTCTGTTCTGCTTTGACTACAGGAAACACTGATTAATTCCACATGCTCTCTGGCGTTCAGGCTGGGCCGCATCCGGCTGGGCCGCATTCGCCCGGGCCGCACTCTGCATTATGATTTCTCGACAGGTCCTAACATGCCTTCGAAACAATGCCTTGATTGTAGCATCCGCCGGAAGCGGCCCAGCTTGAGCATTCGCAGAGAGTGTGTGGAGTTGAGCGGTGCTTCCTGAAGCGCTGTCCCGGAGGTTCCCTGTTACCTGTTTGCGTGTCCGGTTCGCCAGGTCCAGATCAGTGCCCACGCCAGTGCTCCGGCCCCGAGCCAGAGCGTTTCCGGCAGGGTGCCGCCGTGGTTAAGCCATTCGCGTGCGAGCCAGGGCCCAAGCAGCTGCGTCACGCTGTACAGGGCGATGAGCGCTGCCGACAGGCGCGGCCCCTGATGTGGTTGCAGACTGCGCCCCAGACGTTGGGTCAGCAGTACCGCGCCGAGAAAGCTGCTGCCCATGAGCAACGAGCACAACATGATGCCAATACTGGCGGGCAGGGCCAGGGCTGCCAGCACGCTGGTCAGTTGGGTCGCGTAATTGAGCAGCAGGGCCGTCCGGTCTCCCAGGCGTATGCCAAGGTGGTTCCACAGCCAAGCGGCGGGCAGAGTCGCCGCGGCGACGATCAGCCAGCTCTGTTGCACCAACGGGTGGCTGCTGCCCAGCTGGATACTGGCGATCATCGGCAGAAAGGTCATCGGCAGGATGTAACCCATGCCTGCGCCGGCATAGGCCAGAAACAGCGGCCGGGTCCGTGCATCGAGCAGCGGAGCAGATCGCGCGGGCGCGCTGTCGTCCTTGCTGGTGCCTGGCGCGTCGACACACAGGCGCAGCATGAGCCAGCCGCCCCACAGTGCCAGCGGCAAGCTCAGCAGCGCAGCGGGCCACCAGCGGCTTGCATTGGCCAGCGACACGCCGGGTGGGTGCGAGAGCACGCCAGACAGCAGCAGGCCGCTGCCGACCCCCAGATAAATCAGACCGCTCAGGCCAATACGCTGACGCGCTGCGAGCCATTCCATCAGCAACGCCGGGACCATGACAAAGATCAAGCCGTTGCTGATGCCGTTGCCCAGGCGCAGCAAGGTAATGAAGGGCAGGTGATCGGTGATGGCCAGGCCGAGCAGGGTGAGGCAGTGCAGGGCCAGCGCTACCGGAATGCTGCGCTGGATTTGCTGCGGCTGATGCCAGCGGATGGCGGCCAGCGCACCCAGCAGGTAGCCGAGGTAATTCCAGCTGGCTAACGCTGCGCCCTGACTGGTGCTCAGCTGCCCATCGTTGACCAGTAGCGGCATCAAGGGCGTAAAAATAAACCGCCCGAGCCCGTGTACGACCAGCAGCAGGGCCGCAGCAGCGACAACGGCATGCAGTAAGGAGGGCTGGCGACTGGGCATGATACGGCTCCCGAAAATGGCGGATCAGTACGGCGAATGGGCGCCATAGCCAGAGGTGATGGTGTTGTTGCGGGGCTGACGAATCGCCTGCAAGCCGCATCATTCTTGGATTGAGGCGTTGAAAGCAGGCCGCGAGTATAGCCGCCACTGAAATATATTGCATGAATTGGCTCGGCGGCAGGAGCCACTGCGCTGGTGTGGAAAGTGGCTCCTGCGGTATAGAGTATACAAACGTGCACCGGAGCAATCCCCGCGGTGCCGGATCGACAATAAATATAAAAAGCGGGTGCGGAGCCCGCGTTCTCGGGAGAGTGGCATGTCGCAGTCCAGTACGGACGCCAATGGCGTCCTCAAGCGTTCTACGATTCTTCTGCATGGCTCCATCGGTATGCCGTTGGCCATCATTGGTTATCCGCTGGTGGTGTACCTGCCACCGTTCTATGCCCAGGAAGTTGGCCTGAACATGGCGCTGATGGCGCTGGTGCTGGTCGTTGCTCGCCTGTCTGATGTCATCACCGATCCGTTGATTGGCACCCTTAGTGACCGTTGGCGCACCCGCTTCGGTCGGCGCAAGCCCTGGTTGGTCATGGGGGTGCCGCTGATGTTGGCCGGTACGGTGATGATCTTCATGCCGCCCGACGGCATTGGTATCGGGCATCTATTGTTCTGGACCATGCTCATGTATCTGGGCTGGACCATGGTGACTTTGCCCTATGGCGCCTGGGGGGCAGAGCTGTCCACGGTCTATCACCAGCGCAGCCGTGTGGTGGCCTCGCGTGAAGGCTTTGTGCTGATCGGGCTGTTTCTTGCCGCACTGGCTCCGGCGCTGGTACAGGCTTTGGGTGCGCGCTTTCAGGCCGGACACACCGATGGCTGGCTGATGCAGACGGCGGTAACGCTATTCGGCCGTGACGGCGAGCTGGGTATTGGCTACGGGCCTATTCTCGCGGTGATGGCCTGGATGATGCTGATTCTGCTGCCGCTGACGGTGTTCTGGGTGGTCGGTGCAGTCAAGGAAGCGCCGCCGCAGTCGGTTGAGCGCACCGATTGGAAAAAGGGTCTGCGGGTCATGAAGAACAACGGCCCGTTCAAGCGCATGATTCTGATGTTGCTGGTGGTGGTGACCGGTGAGTCCTTCCGCAACGCGCTGTCGGTCTTCTTCATGCAGCACGTTATTCAGATTCAGGCGCAGATCGGCCTGATGTACCTGCTGTACTTCGGCATCGGCATTTTGGGCATTCCGTTCTGGCTGCAGGTGGGCAAGCGCATCGGCAAGCATAAGGCGTTCTGTGCGGCATTGGCGATTTCCAGTGCCAGCATTCTGGGCATGTTCTTCCTGGGGGCCGGCCAGTTGCTGCCGTTTGCAATATTGTTTGCGATCAAAGGCTTCTGCTTTGCGGCCTTCCAGTTTTTGCCGTTGTCCATGCTGGCGGATATCGTGGACCTGGACACCGCGCGCAGTCGTGAGCACCGCACCGGCCTGTTCTTTGCCATAAGCGGTATGGCGCAAAAGGCGGCGATGGCGCTGGGGCTTGGTCTGTCTTTGGGCCTGCTGGCACTGGTTGGCTTTGACGCCAAGGCGGTGGAGCACACCGCGTCGCAGTTGCTGTCACTGCGCATTCTCTACATCCTTGGGCCTGTGGCGCTGTATATGACCGCCTTTGTGATCGCCTGGCGCTATCCGTTGACCGCAGAGCGGCAGGAGCGGATCCACCGCTGGGTAACCCGGCGCGAGGCGCGCCTGAGTGTCATGGCAGCGTCGCGCTAGATCTGCTCAGTTTGTCGGCAGGTTCCGTCCCGGAGCCTGCCGATTTTGGGTATGCTGCCCGCTGCACCGAATAGACCGGAAGGATACGCAGCGCCATGTCGGAACACTCGCAGTTTCGTTTGCTCGGCAGCAAACGCTTTCTCCCTTTCTTCACCAGCCAGTTGCTGGGCGCCTTTAACGACAACCTGTTCAAGCAGGCGCTGATCCTGGCAATCCTGTTCAAGCTGAGTTTCAACGCTGACCGTGACCTGCTAATCAACCTCAGTGCGCTGCTGTTCATTTTGCCGTTCTTCCTGTTCTCGGCACTCGGCGGGCAGTTTGGTGAAAAGTTTGACAAGGACCTGCTGATCCGGCGCATCAAGCTCGGCGAGGTGGCGATCATGCTGCTTGGTGCCCTTGGTCTGTGGTTGGGCAGCTTGCCGCTGTTGCTGGTGGTGCTGTTTGCCATGGGCACCCAGTCGGCGCTGTTCGGGCCGGTCAAGTATTCGATTCTGCCCCAGGCGCTGGACGACGATGAGCTGGTCGGCGGCAATGCGTTGGTCGAGATGGGTACTTTTCTGGCGATTCTGGGCGGCACCCTGTGTGCCGGTATCCTGATGGCCAGCGGTGGCTGGGCCAGCCTGGTGGGCGGCGCGGTGGTGCTGGTTGCCATTGGTGGCTATCTGGCGGCGCGGCGGATTCCGAGCGCGCGCGCCGGTCTGCCGGACCTGGCGATTGACTGGAATATCTTTCGTCAGTCCTGGGCGATTCTGCGTCTGGGCCTGAAGGAGCAGGTGCCCTCGGTATCACGCTCGATTCTCGGCAACTCCTGGTTCTGGTTTCTGGGTGCGACCTATCTGACGCAGATTCCTGGCTTCGCCAAGGACTATCTGCATGGCGATGAAAGCGTGGTTACCCTGATCCTGACGGTGTTCTCCGTGGGGATCGCGCTGGGCTCTGTGCTCTGTGAACGGCTGTCGGGACACAAGGTCGAGATTGGCCTGGTGCCCTTCGGCTCCTTTGGTCTGAGCGTGTTCGGTCTGCTGATCTGGAGCCTGTCAGGCAGTATCGCCGCTGGTGCTGCGCCCTACGACTGGCTGACCCTGCTGGCACAGCCTGGCGCCTGGGGCATCATGGGCTGCATCCTTGGGCTGGGTGTATTTGGCGGCTTTTATATCGTGCCGCTGTATGCGCTGATCCAGTCGCGCAGCCGCGAGGAGGAGCGCGCGCGGGTCATCGCCGCCAACAACATTCTCAATGCGCTGCTGATGGTCTGCTCGGCGATTCTGGCGATTGTCATGCTCAGTGTGCTCGAGCTGTCGATCCCGACGCTGTTTTTGACCATCTCGCTGCTCAACGTGCTGGTCAACGGCTACATCTTCAAGGTGGTGCCGGAGTTCAGCATGCGCTTTCTTATCTGGCTGCTGGGGCACTCGATGTACCGGGTCGAGCACCGCAACCTGGAGGCAATCCCGGATGAAGGCCCGTGCGTGCTGGTGTGCAACCACGTGTCCTTTGTCGATGCGCTGTTGATCGGTGGTGCGGTGCGCCGGCCGGTGCGCTTTGTCATGTACTACAAGATCTACCGCCTGCCGGTGCTCAACTTTATCTTTCGTACCGCCGGCACTGTGCCCATTGCCGGCCGGCAGGAGGACGAGGTGATCTACGAGCGCGCCTTTGAACGCATCTCGGCCTACCTGCGCGCGGGCGAAGTGGTCTGTATCTTCCCCGAGGGCAAGCTGACGGCCGATGGCGAGATGGACGTATTCCGCGCGGGCATTACGCGGATTTTGGAGAACGACCCGGTACCGGTTGTGCCAATGGCGTTGCAGGGGCTGTGGGGGAGCTTCTTCAGCCGTGACCCGCACAAGGGCTTCTTCCGCCGTTTGTGGTCACGGGTTTGTCTGGTAGCGGGGCAGCCGGTAGCGCCCGAGGCGGCTCAGCCTGAGTACCTGCAGGAGCAGGTGTCGGCGTTGCGTGGAGAGAGGCGATAAGGCGGCAGGCGTAGGGACGCAGCATGCTGCGTCCGGAAGGTAATGATCAGCGCACCGCGAGCTAGCGGACGCGACATGTCGCGTCCCTACAACAGCAGATAGGCGCGCCGCTGATCAGTGGTTATGACCGCCCACACCGTGGGCGTGGCCGTGGGCCAGTTCTTCTTCAGTGGCGGCGCGTACGTCCAGAATTTCGACGTTGAAGGTCAGTTCGCGGCCTGCCAGCGGGTGGTTGGTATCCACAACAACCTGGGACAGACCGGGCTTTACGACCACTACCTGACGCGGGCCTTGCTCGGTTTGCAGAATGGCAATCATGCCCGGCTTCCACTTCTTGGCGCCTTGCAGGCGCTTGGCCTGGACCTTGTGCAGCGCGTTTTCGCGCACTTCACCGTAGGCCTTTTCCGGCGGGATGGTGACAGTAAAGGTCTCGCCCGCGCTGTGACCTTCCATGGCCTCAACCAGGCCATCAATCAGGCCGGTCTGGCCATGCAGATACAACACCGGATCATGCTCGCGGGATGACTCGATCGGGCCATTGGCGTCAGAAAGGTCGTAGTGAAACTGGACAACGGTTTTTTCGGCAATCTGCATGGTAGGTTCCGCTTGGGCTATCAAAGCTCGCCATTATCCAGACTCACGCGGGACTTTTCCATGGCTGTCAGACAGTGCTTATTCATTACACAGGCTCGTGCTGCGGAGCAGCCCGAGCGCGAGAGTTCATGAAGACTTAGCCCGTGCTCGCTTTATTCGCCCCATAACTCTTCGAGGCGCGCGTCTCGCCCGCAGGTGGTGCGGTAGAAGGTATAGCGCAGCGGGTTCTTTTCGTAATAGTCCTGGTGATAGTCCTCGGCCGCATAGAAGGGCTGGCGCGGCAGAATCAGCGTTTGTATCGGCTCATCAAAACGCGCCTTCAGAGCATCGCGAGAGGATTCCAGCAGGGCCTTCTGCTCATCGTCGGCGTAATACAGCGCGCTACTGTACTGGTAGCCGTGGTCACAGAACTGGGCGTTGGCCGTCAGCGGGTCAATGGTTGGCCAGAACGCCTCGACCAGTTTGGCGTAGCTGGTTTTGCTCGGGTCGTAGAACACCGCAACCGACTCGATGTGCTCAGTGCCGCCGGCGGACACCTGCTGGTAGTCGGCGGTCGCGGCGCTGTCACCGGTATAGCCAGACAGCGTCTCGACCACGCCCGGCAGCTTGTCAAAGTCGGACTCGGTACACCAGAAGCAGCCGCCGGAAAACACCGCCATCTCGGTGCCGGACGGGCCTTGGGTGACGGGCTCTTTGGCCAAAGCCAGCGGCGACAGGGCGAGCAGGGCCAGGGCAGGGGCTAGGTACTTCATGCGTCACCTCGCAGGGCCGGCAGCGGCTCGCCGGCCGGGATAAATGTGAGTGCCAGGCCGTTATTGCACCAGCGCTCTCCGCGCGGTGCCGGGCCGTCGTTAAACACATGGCCCTGATGGCCACCACAGCGGCCGCAGTGATACTCGGTGCGCGGCCAGATCAGGGCAAAGTCCTGCCGTGTCCTCATGTGGCCGACCAGGGGCTGGGTGAAGCTGGGCCAGCCGGTCTTGCTGTCGAACTTGTGCTCGGACGAAAACAGCGGCAGGTAACAGGCAGCGCACAGGTAGGTGCCGGGCTCGTAATGCTTGTCCAACGGGCTGCTTCCGGGGCGTTCGGTTGCCTCTTCAAACAGCACGTCCCAGGCGGCATCCGACACCTTGTCTCGCCAGTAATCTGCTGGCAGGTCGAGTGCGTCGACTTGCGACACATGAAAGGCATCCTCGGCACTGGCCGTGCTGGAGAGAAGCGGCAGGGCGGGGGCGGCCAACAGGCCGCTGAGCAGGGTACGGCGTTTCATGATTGATCCTGTAGGGGTGACTGTACCTATCTGACGCCGCGTGTCTGCATTTGTTACATCAGGCCGGCGCATCAGAGGAAGTAATATTGGCTGAGACAGCCTGTAATCTTGTATCGTGAGCCTGCTAAAAGCGTACGTTTGGACTCAACAAGTCCGAGCCAACATTAGATTCAAGGTAGAACAATAATGATCCAATCTAAAATGCGTAAGCTGCTGGGTGGCGCGATGCTGCTGGCGGCAGGATTCTCTAGCTATCTGCACGCCGAGCAGGCAGCGCAAACCTTTACCCAGCCGCGTCTGGACGCCTTTGCCGCAGCCATGGCCCAAGAGGTGGAGCAGGGGCGCATCGGCGGTATCGCCACGCTGGTGTACCAGAACGGCGAAGTCGTGCAGCGCGCCGAGTATGGATATGCAGACCGGGAGCAGCAGCGGCCGCTTGAGCCAGACAGCCTCTACAAGATTTTCTCCCTGACCAAGCTGGTGACAGGCACCGCGCTCCTGACGCTCTACGATGAGGGGCGCTTTGAGCTGGACGAGCCGGTCGGCAAGTACATCCCCGAGTTGCAGAACCTGCAGGTGGCGGTGGCAGACGGCCCGGAGGGCATGCCCAAAACCGAGCCGGCGGCGCATCCGGTCACCATTCGTGAGCTGATGACCCACACCGGTGGTTTTACCTATGGCCGCTTCGGCGACACCCAGGTGGACCAGCTCTATGTCAAAGCCGACATCCAGAACCGCGACTCTACCTTTGCCGACATGATGGCCAAGCTGGAGCACATCCCGTTGCTGCACCAGCCGGGCACGGTCTGGCACTACAGCATTTCGGTTGATATTCAGGCGGCGCTGATCGAGGTGTTGTCGGGCAAGACGTTTGACGCATTTCTGCAGGAGCGGATCTTCGACCCGCTGAACATGGTGGATACCGATTTCTACGCGCCGGAGGGCAAGGCCGGGCGGTTGGCGCTGTCCTACCAGCCGCAGCCTGATGGTTCGCTCAAGGCAATCCCCAATACGCCGTTTCTCAGCAAGCCGCGCTTCCTCAATGGCGGCGGCGGACTGATCTCGTCGGTAGATGATTACCTGCGCTTTGCCCGCATGCTGCTCGGCGGCGGTGAGCTGGAAGGTACGCGCATTCTCAAGCCGGAAACCGTTGAGCTGATGCGCCGCAATCAGTTGCCGCAGGGCGTTGAGAATATCGGGCCGTTTTTTCCGGGTAATCAGTTTGGTTTGAATGTGGCCGTGGTGAATGATTCGCCAGCGGCTGGCTATCTGCCGGAAGGGACCTACTGGTGGTGGGGTATCCAGGGGGCCTGGTGCTGGATTGACCCGAGCAACAACGCCATCATCATCGGCATGATGCAGAACACCGATTACCGCCTGTCGCGCATGATCCATGGCAAGGCCAGTCGCGCGTTGTATGGGCCCGCGCAGCCCTGACGTGGTGGCGCGCGGAGAAGCCTGCGGCGTTCTCCGCCCTACGAAACGGCGCGCTCGGTAGCGTGGATTAAGCGCAGCGTATCCGCGGGGATCTGCACGCGGGTAGCAGTCTTGTGCGGGCTGATTGGTGTACACGCCTTCGGCTTAGTACACCCTACGGTGCAGCTCGGCCTGTAGGGCGGATTAAGCGCAGCGTATCCGCGGGGTTCTGCACGCGGGTAGCGGTCTTGTGTCGGTCAATTGGTGTACACGCCTTCGGCTTAGTACACCCTACGGTGCAGCTCGGTCTGTAGGGCGGATTAAGCGCAGCGTATCCGCGGGGGCCTACTGCGGGTCACGTCAGGCTGACTGGTTGGCGTTGAGGACCTGCTCCAGCGGCAGCTGGGCGTGCAGGTTGACGCTGCCCTGAGCCGGGAAGAGCACCAGGTGCTCGGCGGCGACGCGCAGGCCGACGTCATCGCCGGGCTGATGGTCGGCGTGGCTTGGGAACAGGGCTTCCAGCTGGGTACCGGTAGAGAGCTGCAGGCGGTAGAGGATGGTCGCGCCCTGAAAGGTGCGATCGATCACGCGGGCGCGCAGGGCGCTGCTGGCGTCACCCACCAGATCATCCGGGCGCAGCAGCACGTCTACCGGGCTGCCCTCTGGCATCGGGTAGGCACGGTTGCCCTGAATTACGCCAAGCTCGGTAGCAACGGTATCGCGGGCCTGCATATGGCCGCGGATAAAGTAGCCCTGGCCGATAAAGCTGGCGACAAAGGGCGTGGCGGGCTCGTGATACAGGTTGTAGGGCGTATCCCATTGCTGCAGGTGCCCGTCTTTCAGCACGCCGACCTGATCACACACCGCAAAGGCCTCGGCCTGATCGTGGGTGACCAGCATGGCGCTGATGCCTCGGGATTTGAGAATATCGCGCACTTCGGCAGACAGCCGGCGGCGCAGCTCGCCATCAAGGTTGGAGAAGGGCTCATCCAGCAGCAACAGGCGCGGGTTGGGCGCCATCGCCCGGGCCAGGGCCACGCGCTGCTGCTGGCCGCCGGACAGCTCATGGGGGTAACGTCGCCCGAGCTTGTCGAGTTTGACCAGCGACAGCAGCTCATCGACAACCCGCTTGCGGTCGGGCGAGGTATGAATACCAAAGCCTACATTCTCCGCCACGCTCAGGTGAGGGAAGAGCGCATAGTCCTGAAATACCATGCCAATCTGGCGCTGCTCCGGGGCAACCCGGTGCTGCGCGGTGCTTAGCGCCTTGCCATCGAGCAGGATGCTGCCGCCGCTGATGGGCTCAAAGCCGGCAATGGCCCGGAGAGTCGTTGTCTTGCCGCAGCCAGAAGGGCCCAGCAGGCAGCCGATATCGCCCTCACGCAGGTGGATGCTCAGCGCGTTGACGATCAACTGCTGGCCGTAGCCGCATTCAAGAGAGTCGAGCTCCAGCACCGGCATGGTCATGGCGTTACTCGACCAGCAAAAATTCGACCAGCGCTTTCTGCGCGTGCAGGCGGTTTTCCGCCTGATCCCAGACCACGCTGCGCGGGTCTTCCATCAGCGCGTCGCTGACTTCTTCGCCACGGTGGGCGGGCAGGCAGTGCATGAACAGCACCGACTCGTCGGCCGCATCCAGCATCGCCGGGGTTACCTGATAAGGCGCAAACTGCTTGAGGCGCGCTTCGGCTTCATCTTCCTGGCCCATGGACGCCCAAACGTCGGTATTGACCAAGTGGGCGCCGGCAACAGCCTCCATCGGGTCGCGCATTACAGTTACGCGGTCGCCAGCCTGATCCAGGAACTGCTGGGCCGGCTCGTAGCCTTCGGGGCAGGCAACGCGCAGATTGAAATCAAACTGGATGGCAGCCTGAATAAAGGTGTTGCACATGTTGTTGCCGTCGCCGATCCAGGCCACGGTCTTGCCCTTGATCGCGCCGCGATGCTCCAGATAGGTCTGCATGTCGGCCAGCAGCTGGCAGGGGTGCAGGTCATCGCTCAGGCCGTTGATGATCGGCACTTTGGAGTATTGGGCGAAGGTTTCCAGTGTCTCGTGGGCAAAGGTGCGAATCATGATGGCGTCGCACATGCTGGACAGCACACGGGCGCTGTCCTCGATCGGCTCGCCGCGGCCCAGCTGGGTGTCGCGCGGCGACAGGAAGATCGCCTGACCTCCCAAGTGGATCATGCCCGCCTCGAACGAGACGCGGGTACGGGTGGACGCCTTCTCGAAGATCATCCCCAGCACGCGGTTTTTCAACGGCTCATACACCACGCCCTGGCGATGCAGGGATTTGAGCTCGATACCGCGTTTGATCAGGCTGATGAGCTCGGCTTCCGAGCAGTCCATCAACGATAGAAAGTGCCGTGTAGTCATACTAGTAACCTCGGTCGCTTTACGACCGGAAATACGTCGCCGTACCAGAGAGCCTGACGGCCTGGTAACAGCCACAGTAATAATGAGAAGCAGGGATCTTATAGGGAAAATCCGGCCCGTGGCAAATGGGCCTTGGTCGCAGAGGCTTTTGCGCCTCAGCAGGACGCAGGATCTTAGGGTCTGTTGACGTTTCGTTCACCTTCCTGTTGCAGCCTGTAAAGCCGCCAATCAAGGAGGGAGAAACGTAGGGTGTTCAGCGCATCCCTGCGCTTCACCCCTTCGGGGCTGGCGCGCAAAAACGCTCCCGGCGTTTTTGTGGTCATTCCACGTGAGCGACGAGCGACGCCGAGTGACGGCTTTACAGGCGCAACCCGTAGGGCCCGGGCCATTTTTCGGCCATGCTGCGTTGTCGGTCGCTTCTGTGGAATGACCACACTGCGCTCTCTCCGCCTTGTCTGGCCGAAAAATGGCCTCCGGCAGGCGAGTGAACGAAACGTCAACAGACCCTAGGAAGCGCTGATTAATTCCACACGCCTTCTGGCGTTCCGGTTGCGGCCCAGCCTGAACGCCCCGCAGGGCGAGCGCTCAAGCATGCATCTGCGGCGTTGCGCTGCTTGCCAATAGAACCACTATTGGCTGCACACCGCGCCTTGCGTCTGCACACTTGAGCACTCGCAGAGGGCGTGTGGAATTGATCAGAGCTTCCTTTACGTTAGAATGGCGCATCTGCAAGGCGCCAGAACGCCGACAACCTCATGAGGAATGCAATGGAAATCATCGATACCATCAAAGAACAGATCGCCAACAACCCGGTACTGATCTACATGAAAGGTGCGCCGAACGCCCCGCAGTGCGGCTTCTCTGCCCGCGCCTCACAAGCGCTGATGGCCTGCGGTGAAAAGTTTGCCTACGTAGACATTCTGCAAAACCCGGAAATCCGCGCAAGCCTGCCGGGCTACGCCAACTGGCCGACCTTTCCGCAGCTGTGGATCAACGGCGAACTGGTAGGCGGCAGCGACATTATTCTGGAGCTGCACGAGTCCGGTGAGCTGCAAACCATGGTCAAGGCAGCCCAGCCCGCCGCCTGATCGCAGTGGCTTAGCCAGCAAAAACGCCCGAAGGCTTTCGCCTTCGGGCGTTTTTTATTGTGTTTTCATACCGAGTAACCCAGGGAAACGGACGCCGCGCTGTACCGTAGGGTGTACTAAGCCAAAGGCGTGTACACCAATCGACCTGCGCAAGACTGTTACCCGTGCGGGCACGCGCGGATACGCTGCGCTTAATCCGCCCTACTGGCGGCGTTGTACTGTAGGGTGTACTAAGCCGCAGGCGTGTACACCGTGCTGACTACCTAAACCCCTCAAAAAACGGCTGAGCCCCGCACGCGACAAAATGGGGGTTCTCAAAGCCGGGTTTGCCATACAGGAGCGGGCCGCCGTCCAGCGTTTGTATCTGCCCGCCAGCTGCCGCCAACACGGCGTGCCCGGCAGCGATGTCCCATTCCATGGTGCGCCCTTGACGGGGATAGATGTCGGCTTGGCCGGCAGCCAGCAGACACAGCTTGAGAGAGGAGCCCGCGTTGATGAGCGAGCGAATCGGCCGTCCTGCCAACAGCTGCGTGAGCGCTGCGCTATCGCCGTGGGAGCGGCTGGCGAGCACATCAAGCCCCTCTGAGGCAGGCTCACGAGCCTTAATGGCGCGACGCCCATTGGCATCTTCAATATAGGCGCCGCCCGCGCGAGACCCGGCGTACAGCGCGCCAATGGCCGGCGCAAAAACCACGCCCAGCAGCGGGCTGCCGTTCTCGATCAGTGCAATGTTGACGGTAAACTCGCCGTTGCGGTTGACGAACTCCCGCGTACCATCAAGCGGGTCAACCAGCCAGAAGCAGTCAGCCACCTCGGGCACGTGACCCGCCGCCGTCGCCTCTTCTGCCACCACCGGAAAGTCCACCCCCAACTCGGCCAACCCGGCCAGAATCAGGGTCTCGGCGCGCTCGTCCGCATCCGTCACAGGAGACGCATCGTCCTTGCCGCGCACGGCAAAGTCGCTGTGATAAATATTCATGATCACCTCACCGGCGGCACGGGTGAGGGTGGCTACGGCTTCCAGCAGCCGGTGTTGTTCGTCTGGATGCATGGGACCTCCTGGCTAAGGCCGCCATTATGCCCGCCGGGGCTGATCAATTCACCCGGACTCATAGGCGCTGGACCAGCGCCACTGCTCAGGCCTCTCGCACAGGCCTGCGGCTACCGGCGTGTTGTGCAGCTCGCGGATGCTCTGTTGCAGGTCTTGCTCATCCTTGATGTACCTGTCCCAGTAATCGCGCATCCACAGCATGCGGCCAGGTGTGCCGAGCGTCAGCGACTGCTTGTTGCGGTGCATCCAATGTGTCGTCGCGGTTTTCCAAGCCTGAATGATGCGCGGGGTAGAGTAGGTTGGCTCCAGCAGAATCTGCGCGTGATTGGGCATGATGCACCAGGCGATCAGCTTGTAGCGTTTGCGATTCTGGCTTTCCAGCGCATCGGCCAACTCGGCCGCCATCTCGGGGTGCTTCAGCAGGCAGCAACCGTGGCCCTGCTGCAGGTGATGATCCAACCGCTGGCGCCGGTACAGCACGCGCTCTTCCGGTGGCTGGGCTCGTACTTCCTCCTGCAAGGTCTGCATTGCACTTGGGGGCAGTGAGTCGGCCAGGCGCAGAGTGATGAGTTGCAGGTCGTACGGGATGGGCCGCTCTTCACGCTGTGGTGAGCGCTGCCAACCCTTCCAGATTTCTGTAGGCGTGAAACGAGGCGTAAATTTGTCTCTGGTCATGGATGTTCCTTATCGATGTACCAGATTTGAAGCTAACAATATAGGGAGTGAATCTCTGCGACCTGTGACGCAAAAATGTCAATAAAAGGAAATGTCTGACGAATGGTCCAAATGTTGACGCACAAAGCCGCTTCCCCGTACATAACCCATACGGGGCAGGCCAAGGGCCAGAGGAAGATAACGGGAGGGGAATTGCTCTGCGCGGTGCTAGGCGGTCTGGCGGCGCAGCATGTACTGATAGCCGCCAATCAACAGCAAGCCGATCACCAGGCCGGTGCTGTTGGCGACAATGTCGTGCCAATCAGTGGAGCGGGTCGGGTGCAGTGACTGCACCAGCTCCACCGCCACACCCACCAGAGACAGCAACACGGCGCGCAGCCACCAGGGCCAGCGCGCAAAGGCCAGAAAGCTCAGCAACGTCAGCGCAAAGATGCCGCCGCCATGATAAAAGCTGGCCTGCCAGCTATAAGCCGCTGGCGGTGGGGTGGGGCGCATGCCCAGATACAACCCCAACGCCAGCAGTGCGAAGAACCCAACGACAAACCATGGGCGCCAACTACGGCGGAGGTCTTCCAGCTTGCGCCACATAACCATTATTCGGTCAGGCGGCGGAAGCCGTCGTTGAAGTTGTCGAGGTCACGGTCGTTGGTGAAGTTGTAGAGCTGGTAGTAGCGGGCAAGACGTGCGCCACCGTCACGGGTCAGCGGGTTCCAGGCGATGGTGCCGACTGAGGTCGTGGAGCGGACGAAGAAGGCGTCGAACGGAATCTGGATATAGACGCCCTTGTCAAAGCTACCCTCACCAAACTCCTCCTTGGAGACGTTGGTCATGGTCGCCCAGGCGCCCATCGTGAAGCCATTGTCAAAGCGACGCGACAAGTCCAGCGTGGCGCCGTAATCGCCAGCCAGGTAGCGTCCGACGCTGCCCTTGGCCAGCACATTGTAAAAGCCGGTCTGCAGATAGCCGGTTACGTGGCCGGTAAGGGTGGAATAGTCACGGAAGCTGAAGTCCTGCTCAAAACCGCGCTGCTTGACCCAGTTAAAGTCTGCCCCAATTGCCCAGTTTGCACCGTAGGGGCGGTACAGTACTTCACCGCCAACACCGCCGTACATCCACTCAAACAGACCGGCATAGGCCATGGCATAGAGGTCACGATCCAGGCGGTGGGTCTGGGTGTACTGCAGGCGGCTGAGCTGTACATCTGAGCTGGTAGCGTACGAGCGAATGTCGGTGCGTACGCGCGGCAGGTTACTCGGCGCGTCGTACTCAAACTTGTCGTAGTTGTTCAACAGGTTGACGCCAACGCTGCCGTTCAGCCACTTATTGTCATCAAAGTAGTAAGCACCGTTAAAGCGCAGCAGGAACTGGTACAGCAAAAAGCCATCTGGGCCGCCGACATTCTGGGTATAACCCAGCGAGGTGCCAAAGCTGTATTTGTCCAGGGGCGCGGTGTAGACAACCTCGTCATCCAGTACCGAGGGCACCGCGTTGACAACGCCCTTGCGCAAGGTGTCTGCGTTTACCTCGTTCATTTCATAACGGCGCAGCGTCTCGGCGTTAATACTGGTCTGGCTGACCTCCATGCCTCGGGGGCGATACACCAAGGTATACCAGTCGTAGGTGCCTTCACCCAAGCTGTTGTCCAGCACGCGCGCGGCGCGGCCCACGCCTTGGGCGCGGTTGCGATAGCGGGTCTGGTCGCCGGTGACGATCACTTCGTCACCGTGCAGGGATATTTGCTGCACGTTGATGCCCGCATTTTCGCCAAGGCGACGGCTCACGTCGGCCCAGTCAACCTGGCTGCCGTTCACGCCAGCGGGTAGGCCGCGTCGAGCTTCGGGGGCAGGATCCAGATATTTTTTTGGATTCTGATCGGTTTTCAGGTTCGCCTGATAGGTAATGCCGAACATGGCGGTATTACCGCGCTCCAGTGCAGCGGTCAGGTCAATACTTTTGCCCAGGCGGTAGGTTGCACCAAAATTGATCGGGTAGTCTTGCTCTTGGTTATTGTTTTGCGGCTCGGACTGGTAGTCATTGCCGTCTAGCTCCACCTTGAGACGCAGGCGCTCCCAAGGTGTTTGGTACTCGATACCCCCAAATATACCTGGGCGTCCGCGAAAGTAACTTGAGCCGTTGAGGTCGCCAACCGTTGTATTGTCTATATCCGGCCGCTCGTTGAAGCTATCACCGAAAATAGATAGAGGGTTCGCTATATCTCCGCGGTTACCGATATAGCCCCATGCAATGCCAAGGCTAACGTCTAGATCATAAAAACGCTTGTTGGCAACAAAGTACTCGCTGGAGAAAAGCCCGGTACCACCTACGTCGCGCATACCGAAAGCAATCTGTGGACGCCAGTAGCTTTCTTTGAGTAGGCGTACCTTGAAGTCAATTGCCTTGTCTTTATAACTCTGGTCGCCGCTCAGTTCCTCCGGCCCGTAATTTCGGTTGCTGATAGCTATATAGCGAATGGTACCTTCGAGCCACGGTAGAGGTTGCGCCGAGATGCTGTAACGGCTGTAGGGTTCTGTGCGGTTGGCGTTAAAGCTTAAATTCCCGTCCTCAGCCATGCGCGCCGTTGGTGTTTGCAATAGACCAACGCCACCAAAGTCATGCTGGGTGGTGTTGTAGCGGCTATTAATGTCGGCGGTGGCGGTTAGGCTAACCAGTAACAAAGACGGCAGCGCGGCAGCGGACAGGGTTGGCAGGGGTAGACGCTGCATTACCTAACGCGCTCCTGTGCGGGTGTCTGAGTGGCGATAAAGGCTGCCATATCGTCGTTAAAAGTCTCTGGCTCGTCGTCGGCGGTCAGTGCGGCTGCATCGATTGGCACGTACAGCGTGGCGCCGACTGCGACCGGTGCATCCTGCTGATTCCAGTGGCCGCTGCCTAATCGCTTTACTGCGCCGTTCGGTTGTATCAGATACAGCGTGTCGGCGGAGGCTAGCGGATGTGCAGGGCAGGCGGCCAGATAGTCATACAGGCTGGTGGCATAGGAGTAGGTGAGCTGGCAATCCGCTAGCACAGCGCCGGTTACGGTTATGCTGTTGGGGCGCAGAGCATAGTTTACTTCGTCTCCCGCCTCCAGCAACGGGTTGAAGCGGACAAGTCTTTGCTTTAGCGGATTCATCTCGGCCGGAATGCGGCCGGTAACCGGCATGTCTTCTACTTGGGCGATCAGCCGCTCAATCAGGGCTTGTGCTTCTGGGTCGCCGGCCAGTCGCGAGCGCACCTTGGCGCTGCGCAGGTCAAATAAGAGGCCAATTTTGAGCTTGCGCTGTTCTAGCTTGGCGCTTTCGCGCTGCAGCGTGGCACCCATATACCATGCGTTGGGGCTAACTTGAGCGGTAACAGATGCATCCAGTAGCCGAACGCCCGGCTGCCAGTTATAGGTGCCGGGTTGGGCTACTGTCCCGTTGATGCTGAATACGGGCGCCGCTGCGAGCAGCGCAGGGTGGAGCAGCAGCGCTGCCATTAGCAGCCGAGCTATCATTATTGAGCATCCTTGCTGGTATTATGGGTGCTGATAACTTCAAAAACTGGAAAGTCTGGGCTGGGGTGTTGCAGGCTGCGCCGCACCAGGCCGGTGTTCGGGTCCACCCAATACTGGTTGAGTGCCGAGTAGTCCAGCTCGGGCATCCAGATGCGCTCGTCAATGCGTTGGTATTGTGCCGTCTGGCCAAACAGGGTGAGCGACTCTTGCGGGCCTATAAAGTAGGTCGCAATTTGCGTAATGCCGGTTTGGTAGGACAGCGGAAAATCGACCAAGCGCGTTACCTCCTGGCCCTCGGTTACGCGCAAAAGGCCTGTTTTGAACGGATCATCTGCGGTCAGAGGTTGGGCAACGTCTGTTTCCAGGCCAACAATTTGGCTGATGCGGCCATAACAAGTCTCAACCTGCTCGGCGATGCCCCACCAGGCGATGCAGCCAGTACTGCCGGCTGGCGCCGTAAACAGCGCCTCCGCAGCACCGGCGCGAATCAGCAGGCTGTCACCGGATACTGCCAGAACCTGGCCGTCAGGTATCTCGTTGACCTTGCCTTTCCACGCCAGGCGGAAGCTGTCGATGGCGTTGGACGTCATCGAGTTGCAGCCGCCCAGAGTTACCGCAGCTGCGAGCAGGGCGCAGCTGCGCAGGGTGCGCATCCGGTACACGATCAGTTGTCGTTAGAGAAGTCGTTGTAATCGCTACCCGCTCTGGCGGTAGTACCCACAAGTGTGGCACTTGGCAGCAACTGGCTGATAAAGCGGTTCCAACGGGTGATGCCGGCTGCGCCAACAAAGACAACATCTTGCGGTTGCATTTCAAACTGGTCTGCCAAGATAAAGGCAGAGGGTGATTGGGCGTTCAGTTGGAATACGGTCGCCTTGTCGGTTTCCAGGTTCTCGACGCCGCGAATCACGTAGACCTCACGGCCACTGGACGTAGTTGGGGACGGGCCTCCAACAGTTGCCAGTACCTCGCTCAGTGTCATGCGGCTGGTGCTGTAGGCCAGCGCCGTCGGGCGTGGCACTTCACCCATGACAAACACTTTGCGTGCGTCGTTCAAGCCGAAATGCAGCTTGTCGCCATCTTTCAAGTAGATATTGCCAACCGCACTGGGGTGGCCAGTGAGATAGTCGTAATCCAGTGTGTAGATTTGGCCATCGCGTAGAATTTGCAGGCGCGAAAGGTCCGCGCGGGCTTGGTCAATCCCTGCCTCGCCAATTGCCTGCAGTAAGGTGAGGGGTTGCGAGTTGATTGCCCGAAAGCCAGGGTTGTTAAACGCACCGCTCAGGGTGACCTTCTGGCTGTTGTATTCGAGAATGTTGACGTCAACCTGGGGTTGCTCGATATAGCGAGCCAAACGTTCTGAAATCAGCTTGCGCAGCTCCTCTTGGGTGAGCCCCGCCACTTTTACGTTGCCGATAAAGGGATAGAACAGGGTGCCGTCGTCTCGTACAACCCGCGCGTTGGCAGACGAGGGTTGCTGCTGGCCGCCGGGGATGGTCAGTTCCGGGTGGTCCCACACGGTGATAAACAGGGCGTCATTGGGGCCAAGCTGGTAGTTCTCAGGAGCGTAATCAAGCAGTGCCTGGGGTATCTGCCGCTCGGGGCGTACGACACTTTCCTGTGCCAGCACCTTGGGGGTGATCTGCACCATCTCGACCATGCTCGCCTCGACAGAGTCTTCGGCGATCAGACGGTCCGTGTCCATATGCATGCCGGGGGAGAACATGCAGGCTTGCAGTAAAAGAGTCGTTGCGCCAAGGGCGCCGAGGGCGATGCGATTCATGGGCAGAAGTTCTTATAGTCAATTAGGTGGCGATAACGCGGTGAAAAAAAAAGCCACCCAAGCGTGCTGGTGGGTGGCTTTGTCTCCGTTATAACGCGCCCGGATCAGGGAGAGGTGCTGCCGCCGGTGGTGCTGCTGCCGCTGCTGCCGCTGGTGCCGCTGGAGCCGTCACCGTCGTCGTTAGCTGCAGCAATAGCGCCGCCAACGACTGCCCCGCCCAGAACAACGCCGCCCATACCGCTCAGGCCGCCCGATGCTTCGCCGCCAACAACTGCGCCACCGCCAGTGCCAGAATTGCCACCAGCAGCTGCGCCACCGGCGGGAGTGCCTGTGCCGTCTGTGCTGCTTTGGGCCATGGCCGCGCCGGAGGCGAGCAACAGGCCGCTGGCAATCAGTGCAAGTACTTGTTTATTCATAACTCGTCTCCTTGTTACGTGGGAAATACGTCTTGGATTATACGCAGTTAAAAGTGAATGAAAACCCCCAAATCAGAGCCTTGTTCCTAGTGCGTGGTGGCGTCATGATGGCCATCAGGGTGAGCTGCTGGTACCCGAGGGCTTGTTGGTAGGACGGTTGTGTTTATGCGCTGGTTCGGGATGGTTGGCGTATGCGTTGGTGTATTTTGAATTTAATGTGTGACATTGGTCACAAAGCTTTCATGCGGTAGGCGTAGATCACGGTAGGGCGGGGTCTGGTGCTATCGGAGCCTCACTCGCTACAGGCCCAAGCGGGCGTGAGGGGTGTCTTTTCGCGCCAAAAAAATTTTGCGGTGGCGCGTGATGACCATGTGTCGTCTCGGGTAAGTCAAGTCTTGTCCGGTCAGCAGGCAGGCAATTATCATTGCGCCGCAATTGCCTGCCCAAGATTTCGGGGTGTGAGGTGAGCCTATATGCGCAAGGTGAGAGCCAACTTACCAAGTTCAATTGAGAGGGGGCCGGCAGGCTGCTCGGGTGACAGGATGTCTGGACAACACGCAAACGCCTCAGGTTGGTACCTGATTCAATGCAAACCCCGACAGGACGAGCGGGCAGAACAAAATCTACGCAATCAGTCCTTCAATTGCTATCGCCCGCTACGTCGTGCTCAGCAGGTTAAGCGCGGCCGCCAGGTTGAGGTGAGTGAGTCCCTGTTCCCCGGTTATCTATTCGTGCGGCTGGATCGCCTGCAGGATAACTGGTACTCCATCCGTTCCACCCGAGGTGTTGCTCGCCTTGTGACCTTTGGCAACGAGCCTGCGCCTGTCCCCGCTGATTTGATCAACCGCCTGCATGCGCACGAATGTGAAGCCCCCGTTGCTTGTCAGTTTGCCTGTGGTGATGCGGTGCGCATTACTGAGGGCCCCTTCAGTGAGCTTGAAGCCATTTTTCTGCGCAATGATGGTGAAGAGCGCGCCATCCTGTTGCTTACCCTGCTGCATCGCGAGCAGCGGCTGAAAATGCCGCTGCGTAGTATCAAGTCGGCGGGTGAGCGGTCTGCACAGGCCAACGCACTTCCCAGTCAGTCGTTGGTTGGCGCGAAATATGCGTGATATTTCAGGCCGCTGCTCTTTTTAGAGCGCGCTATGGTGTTTATTTTTTCTGATTTTTGATGTCGTCGACAAAAAGGATAGTTATCTGTGACTGTTAAAACAGCCGTTCTCCCCGTGGCCGGTCTCGGTACCCGCTTTCTCCCTGCCAGCAAGGCCATTCCCAAGGAAATGATCACGGTTGTTGATAAGCCTGTTATCCAGTACGTGGTGGATGAAGCCGTTCGCGCGGGCATTAAACAGATTGTGCTGGTCAACCACTCAGCCAAGCGCGCCATCGAAGACCACTTTGATGTGCACTACGAGCTGGAAAATGAGCTGGAGCGCCGGGGTAAGGACGAGCTGCTCAAGGTCATGCGCTCCATTCTGCCGCCGGACGTTCGCGTGATCAGCGTGCGCCAGGGCAAAGCCCTCGGTCTGGGCCATGCAGTGATGTGCGCCCGTGAAGTGGTAGGTGATGCCCCCTTCGCGGTGATGCTGCCTGACGTACTGGTTGATGCCGAGCTGCAGGCCGCAGGCTCGGAGCCTGACCTGGCTGCTATGGTACAGCGCTATCAGGCCAGCCAGCGTGCGCAAATCATGGTTGAGCAGGTGCCCATGGACAAGGTGTCGCAGTACGGTGTGGTTGCACTTGAGGGCGACGCACCTGCCGCCGGCACCAGCCAGGTAATGACAGGCGTTGTTGAAAAACCGGCGCAGGCCGACGCGCCTTCTGACCTGGCCGTGGTGGGGCGCTATATTCTGCCGGCGCGTATTTTTGCGCTGTTGGCTGATACGGCGCCCGGCGCTGGCAACGAGATTCAACTGACTGATGCTATCGCCTCTCTGATGAAGGAAGAGTCGGTCGAGGCCTACCGTATGCAAGGCGTGACCTACGACTGCGGCAGCAAAATTGGTTATCTGCAGGCGACGCTGGCCTACGCCAAGCGTCATCCGCAGGTAGGTGCCGAGTTTGCCGAGCTGCTGCGTCAATATAACGACTAACGCGGAGCCTATCGTGCATATTGATCTTTACGGCGACACCCTTTCTGCTTTGGTCACCGCCGGCAGCCTGGCCTCCACTGGCCACAATGTGGTGCTGCGCATGCCCCAGGGGCGTGTTCGGCAGCAGATTATCGCCAACAAGGCTGCTTACAGTGAGCCCGGCCTGCGACGGCTGATCAGCAGCGGACATACCAGTGGTCGGCTCGTGTACGGTGACTTTGATGGCTTGCCCGGTGCAGACAGCCGAGCGGTTTTTCTGGCGCTGGACACCGACGAGTCGGCGCTGGCTGAAAAGATAGTCACGCGGCTGTCTCAGGTGCGCGAGCGCAGCTGGCTGGTGGTTAACCAGAGCCCCTTTGCTGTAGGGTTTACCGAGCATCTGGAAAACCTGCTACGTGCCGACGGCGGCGAAAGCCGCCGTTCGGTCGTAGCGCTGCCGGATTTTCTGCAGGAAGGTACTGCACTGGATGGCATGCACAAACCGCCGCAAATCATCCTGGGCTGTAACGATGGCTATGCAGAGCTGCTGGTGAAGGAGATTTTCCGCCCCTTTAACCGCGACCGTGACCACTTTCTGGTCATGAGTCCGCGGGAGGCGGAATTCACCAAGCTGGCCATTACCGGCATGCTGGTGACCCGCATCAGCTTTATGAACGACATGGCCAACCTGGCTGACTCGCTGGGTATCGACATCGAAAGCGTTCGTCAGGGCGTTGCGGCCGATCCGCGTATCGGACCGGCCTACCTGTATCCCGGCGTTGGCTTTGGGGGCCCGGGGTTTTCAAGCAACGTGATCAACCTGGTTGATACCCTGGACGCCTCTGGTGTGGGCTCCTCGCTGCTCAATCAGGTGATCGAGATCAACGAGCGCCAAAAAGAGTATCTGTTCCGCCGCCTGTGGCAGCACTATCACACGGACCTCAAGGGCCGCACCGTGGCTATTTGGGGCGCGGCGTTCAAACCAGAAACCGGGCGAATCGACAACGCCCCCATCATTCGCATTCTTGAAGCGCTCTGGGCGCAAGGCGCCAAGGTGCGCGTGCACGACCCAGAAGCCTTGCCGGCGCTACTGGAACGCTACGGGCATCACCCGGGGCTGCACTATGCCAGCCACCCCTATGCGGCAGCCGATGGCGCTGATGCGCTCATGGTACTGACTCAATGGAAAGCCTACTGGAGTCCCGACCTGGACCGCCTGCGTAAAGGCATGAAACAACCGGTAATCCTCGATGGTCGCAACATGTATGATCCGGCCTACGTGCGCGAGCACGGTTTTACCTATTACGGAGTTGGGCGCTGAGCCCGGAGGGATGCCGATATGAACGCTTTTAAAGCCATACCCGACACGGGCACGCAAGCTGAACAACAGGCCTGGGCTGACCTGAATATCCAGGCGGAACGCCTTCGCCCCTTGCACTTGGCTGATCTGTTTCGCGCGGATGAGCAACGCTTTGCCGGGTTTAACGTAACGGCCGGCCCGCTGCTGCTGGACTACAGCAAGCAGCGTGTGGACTCGCTGGCACTGGAAAAGCTGTTTGCTCTGTCAGACAGCGCTGATCTGCGCGGCTGGATCGAGCGCTTGTTCAATGCTGAAACCGTCAACAACACCGAGCAGCGCGCGGCCATGCATTGGGCACTCCGTGTGCCTGCCGACACAGAGCTGAAGGAACCGGTAAAGGGCGTTTATTCCGACGTGCAGTCGCAGCTGGATCGCATGGCTGCCATCGTCGATAAGATTCACAGCGGCCAGTGGCGTGGCATGACCGGTGAGGTCATCACCGACGTGGTGAACATCGGTGTGGGCGGCTCGGATCTTGGGCCGCTGATGGTCAGCCGCGCGCTCAACGATTTCGCGATCAAGAGCAGCAAGTCACTCGGCATTCACTTTGCCTCATCAATGGACGGCAGTCAGATGGCGCAGTTGCTGCAGCAACTGCGGCCGCAAAATACGCTGTTTATTGTTTCGTCCAAGTCCTTCACGACTGTCGATACACTTTACAACGCCAATACGGCCCTGGCCTGGCTGGAGCGCTCGCTGGGTAAATGCGCAGGGCTGATGCACTGCCACTTTATCGGCGTGTCGTCCAAGCCGGAGAAGATGAGCGAGTGGGGCATTCACCGGGAAAACCAGCTGCAGATCTGGGACTGGGTAGGAGGCCGTTACTCGTTGTGGTCCTGCATTGGGCTGCCGATTGCGCTGCGTATCGGTATGGAGGGTTTTCGTCAGTTACTGGCGGGCGCACACCTGATGGATGAGCACTTTCGCTCAGCGCCCTGGGCGAGCAACCTGCCGGTGCTGATGGCGCTGATTGGCGTATGGAATACCAACTGCCTAGGCATTAACGCCCATGCGATCCTGCCCTATGACGGCCGATTGGAGAAGCTGCCGGCCTATCTGGAGCAGTTGGAGATGGAGTCCAACGGCAAGTCAGTGAACCGCGACGGCGAGCTGGTGCAGCTGCACACTTGCCCGGTATTGTGGGGAGAGGTTGGCCCCAATGCGCAGCACGCCTTCTATCAGTTGCTGCACCAGGGCACAGAGGTGGTGACCTGTGACTTTATTGCGCCGGCGCTGCGTTATCACGAAGCGCGTCATACGGCTGATGCAGAAGACCTGGTCAGTCAGCATGAGCTGGCACTGGCCAACTGCCTGGCGCAGTCACGCCTGCTGGCATTGGGAGAAGCTGCGCTGGAAGAGGAGGTCGAGCTGCCGCACTACAAGCGCTACCGCGGTAACCAGCCCAGCTCAACGCTGCTGTTGAAGGAGCTCAGCCCCTTCAGCCTAGGCGCCATGATTGCGGCGTATGAGAACAAGGTGTTTGCCCAAGCGGTTATCTGGGGCATTAACCCCTTTGACCAATGGGGCGTGGAGATGGGTAAAAAGATTGCCACCGAAACTCTTGGAGTGATTCGTGGCGAAGACGCCGCTGCCGCGCTAGACAGCTCCACCCGCGGCCTGATCGACTTTATCAAAGCCCAGTAAGCCTGCGAGCAGGGTGGACAAAGCCAAGGCGTGTCCACCAGCCCGCGCCTTTGTTACGGGAAGGCCGAGTTCCAACTCGGCCAGGGTTAGCACCCAGCCCTTGCTGGTCGAGCAGGAGCTCGACCTTCCCGAAAACCCCTTTGGACCCACGCAATGCCCCGTAGGGTGGAGAAGCCAACGGCTTGTCCACCAGCCCGCGCCTCAATTACGGGAAGGCGAGTTCCAACTCGGCCACTGACCTGCACCGAGTCCCCGCTGGTCGAGCAAAAGCACGACCTTCCCGCAAACCCCGTTGGACTCGCGCAATGCCCCGTAAGGTGGACAAGCCAACGGCTTGTCCACCAGCCCGCTCCCTATTACGGGAAGGCCGAGTTCCAACTCGGCCATGGACTTGCACTGATCCTCGCTGGTCAAGCAAAAGCTCAACCCTCCCGCAAAGGCCTTTGGAGTCGAGCAATGGCCGTAGGGTGGAGAAGCCAACGGCTTGTCCACCAGCCCGCGCCTCATTTACGGAAAGGCCGAGTTCCAACTCGGCCATGGACTTGCACCGAGCCCCGCTGGTCAAGCAAAAGCTCAACCCTCCCAGCGCCCAGCACCGTCCTCAGCTGCGATACCCGTCGGGGTTTTGCGACTGCCAGCGCCACCCATCGGCGCACATGGCTTCAATACCCAGAGTCGCTTTCCAGCCCAGCTCCTGCTCTGCCAACGCTGGGTCGGCATAGCAGCTGGCGACATCGCCGGAGCGGCGTGCGACCAGCTCGTACGCCAGTGCCTTGCCGCAGGCCTGCTCAAAGGCCTTGAGCATTTCCAACACTGAATAACCCCGCCCGGTGCCCAGATTAAACGCCTTGATACCCAGGCCCTGCTGCAACCAAGCCAGCGCTTTGACGTGCCCGTCTGCCAGATCCATGACATGGATGTAGTCGCGTACCCCGGTGCCATCCACCGTGGGGTAATCGCTGCCAAAAACGCTCAGCTTCTCGCGACGTCCAACGGCTACCTGCGCAATGTAGGGCATTAGGTTATTGGGGATATCGCTAGGGTCTTCCCCAATCAGCCCGCTGGGGTGCGCACCGACCGGGTTGAAGTAACGCAGCAATGCCACGTTCCAGCGCGGGTCGGAGGTGTACAGATCACCCAGAATTTCTTCAATGATCAGCTTGGAGCGGCCATAGGGGTTGGTCGCACTGGTGGGAAAGTCTTCGCGAATGGGCAGTGATGCCGGATCGCCGTAGACCGTGGCAGACGAGCTGAACACCAGGTTGAAAACACCGGCGCGCTGCATCGCCTGGCACAGGGTAACTGTGCCACTGACGTTGTTGTGGTAGTAACGCAAAGGCTGCGCAACGGACTCCCCCACAGCCTTGAGGCCGGCAAAGTGAATCACGGCATCAATGGTGTGCTGCTCAAACAGGCTGTCCAGCAGTGCAGCATCATTGATGTCGCCCTCAACGCAAGGCACCTCAATACCCGTGATCGCCTGCACTCGGCGTAACGCCTCCGGAGAGCTATTGCTGAAGTTGTCTAGCACCAGCAGTTGATAGCCAGCAGACAATAGCTGAATGCACGTGTGGGTGCCGATGTAGCCGGCGCCGCCGGTGACTAGAATACGGGCCGGGGGGCGAGTGTCAGTAGGCATTCTTGTTGATAAAACCCTTGAATACAGTCAGGAATACAATCTTTAAATCCAGAAATAGCGACCAGTTGCGGATGTAGTCCAGGTCATACTCGATGCGCTTTTCCATTTTATCGACGGTATCGGTCTCACCGCGCCACCCGTTGATCTGAGCCCAGCCCGTGATTCCCGGTTTAACCTTGTGACGAAGCATGTAACCGCTGATGATCTTGCGGTATTCCTCGTTGTGCGCGATGGCGTGAGGGCGGGGCCCGACGATAGACATCTCTCCACGCAGCACATTAATGAACTGCGGCAACTCATCGAGCGAGGTGCGGCGCAGGAAGGCGCCGAACGGGGTAATGCGATTGTCTCCCTTGGTCGCCTGGGTGACCTTGGCGCCATTTTCCATCACCTTCATGCTGCGGAACTTCCACACCTCGATAGACTTGCCGTCGATGCCGTAGCGTTTTTGGCGGAACAACGCCGGCCCAGGGGAGGTCATGCGCACGCAGAAGGCAATCATCAGCATCGGGATAGAAATCAATGCGAGAATCAGCGTGGCGAGAATGATGTCTTCTATGCGTTTGACAATGCGGTTGGCGCCATCCATTGGCGTGTCGAAAATACTGATGCTGGGCAGGCCGTTGATGGACTCGCTGCGTGCGTGCAGAAGGTCAAATACGAACACATCTGGAATGATGTAGACCGAGGCGGTGCTGTCGCTCAGCTCGTCGAGCAGCCACTTGATTTTGAGCTCCGCGCGCATGGGCAGGGTAATGTAGATTTTGTCGATCAAGCCGGCTTTGGCATCACTAATGAGTTGTTGCATATCACCGTTAACCGGCATGGCCACGGCGGTGTCTGCAAGGGGAATCGGGTCGCTGGTCTTGTCGTCATAAAAGCCCATGAGGTTCAGGCCCATCCAGGGGGTACTGACGATGTTGTTTGCCAGGCGCTGGCCCAGCTCGCCCGCACCAGCGATGGCGACGGAGCGGGTGTTGTAGCCGCGGCTACGCAAGTGACGCATGATATAGCGTAGCAACACGCGGTAGCCCCATAGGCTGATCAGGCCCAAGGTAAACCACGCCAGCTTTTCCATGTCGGGCAGCCGCGTGTTCTGGAAGAAGAAGTAGTCAGTCACAAAGGCTGCAGCAAAGGCGGCGGCCCAGTTGCCACCCACCTGGCGTAATTCGCGCAGGGAGTGCTCACCGCGCCAAGAGCCGTAGAGGCGGCTGAAATCGTTGATCAGGTAGAAGAGAAAGAGCGTGATAAGCAGGCTGATCCAGTGATCGCGGTGCAGTGTGGTCTCTTGAAACCAGAGCACCACAAAAAGTACGCCAGCAATGACGACCAGGTCCAGCCAGCGGTGCATAACCGCAAGCATCGGTTCATTGGAGCGGATGATTCCGTTCTGGGTAGGCTGCATGATCTATTCCTGCGAATGCACAATGTTCACAAACACTGTCGGCTACGATCTGATTAAGAGTGTTGCTGGGTGAACTGGTTTCACCCCTTTTGCCCGACACGCTGGCGGGGCAGAACGCTATGACGAGCCTGTTACTCAGGTCGCATAGTATCGCAGAGATCGGCTGCCGAGTGGTGCCGATCTCTGTGGAGGTGGCGCTACAGACGCGTGTCAGGACAGCGCGTTGATAGCGTCCAGCAATTGCTTGGTTTGCTGCTCCATTAATGCCTGGTCAGCGCGGCTTTCAACGTTGAGGCGAATGACCGGCTCGGTGTTGGAGGCGCGCAAGTTGAAGCGCCAGTCTGCAAACTCGATGCTTACGCCGTCTGTGTGGTCAACACTCAAGGCGTCACCAGCATACTGGGACTCAATGGTCTTGAGCACCGATGGGGCATCTTTTACCTTGAGGTTGATTTCGCCAGAGGAGGGGAAGCGTGCGATACGCTCGCCGACCAGAGCTGACAGAGGCAGGCCTTTGCGGCACATGAGCTCAGCAATAAGCAGCCAGGGGATCATGCCGCTGTCGCAGTAGGCGAAGTCACGGAAGTAGTGATGCGCACTCATTTCGCCGCCGTAAATAGCATCTTCATTGCGCATGCGCTCTTTGATAAACGCGTGACCGGCCTTGGTTTGCACCGCAACTCCGCCGTTGCTCTCTACTTGCTCTGCGGTGTTCCAGACCAGGCGTGGATCGTGAATGATGCGAGCGCCGTTTTCTTTCTGCAGAAATGCCTCGGCAAGCAGGCCAACGATGTAGTAGCCCTCGATAAAGCGACCTTGCTCATCGAACAGGAAGCAGCGGTCAAAGTCGCCATCCCAGGCGATGCCTGCGTCGGCACCGTGTTCCAGCACGGCATCACGTGTAGTAGCGCGGTTCTCGACCAGAATGGGGTTTGGGATGCCATTGGGGAAGGTGCCGTCCGGCTCGTGGCAGATCTTGATAAAGGTAGCGGGCAGGCCGGCGGCGGCAAACGCCGCTTCAATTGCATCAACCGCAGGCCCCGCTGCGCCGTTGCCCGCGTTGACAACGAGCTTGAGCGGGCGGTCAAAGGCGGTGACGTCGATATAGCCCATAAGGTGTTTGACGAAGTCGGCGCGGGTATCGACTCGCTCATAGCTACCGCGATCCGCTTCCGCCACAGCGGGATCTTTGCCGTCCACTAATTGATAGTTGCTGGCTTCTGCCATCTCACGAATGGCGGCAAGGCCGGTGTCTGCGGAGATGGGGCGAGCTCCTTCGCGTACCAGCTTGAAGCCGTTGTAGTCGATGGGGTTGTGCGAGGCGGTCACTTCAATACCGCCATCTACGCCCAGGTGGAACGTGGCGAAGTAGACTTCTTCTGTACCGGCCAGGCCAAGATCGAGAACGTTTACCCCTTCATCACGCAACCCGTTGGCGAGCGCTGCCTTAAGGGCAGGGGAGGTGGCGCGAACGTCACCACCCAGAACGATACGTTTAGGTTTGAGGAATTGCGCAAAGGCGCGAGCAATACGATAGGCGATGTCTTCATTCAACTCTGTGCCGAGTTGACCACGGATGTCGTAGGCTTTGAAGCAGGTGAGGCGTGACATACAAAATTCCGTTGATATAAGGCTTTCTAGAGGGGGCAGAGCAGCTAGGCTTGCTGCAAGCCTAGCTTTTTGAGCACCAAAGGAATCGCCAGACTCCAGTCTGCTGTGTGCGTTCCCAATGCGGACTGGAGCTTGCTATTGTCGAGCACGGAATACTGCGGGCGCTTGGCAGGCGTGGGATACTCATCTGTAGTGATGGGCGTCAGTTTGGGAGGTACGGACACTATTCCTTCCTGCTGCGCACAACGGAATATCGCTTCTGCAAACTCCCACCAACTGCAGGGCAATCCTCCCGAAAAATGATAAATACCTGTTGGTACTGATTTTTCTGCCATCAAAAGCAACGCCGCCGCCAGGTCACCGGCATAGGTTGGAGTCCCTATCTGGTCAGCCACTACTTTTAGCTCATCTCGTTCAGCGCCAACGCGTAACATCGTCTTTAGAAAGTTATTGCCATATTCGCTAAATACCCAAGCCGTGCGTACGATGAGATGACGGCGCGCCTTAGCAGCAGATTTTTCTCCCTCGAGCTTACTGGCGCCATAAGCACCCAAAGGGGCTAAACTTTCCGACTCAGTGTAGGGCTTTGTGGCTGTGCCGTTAAAAACGTAGTCTGTAGATACGTGAATCAATAGGGCACCTAGGGTATCAGCAGCGTCGGCTAGGTTATCCAATGCAGTCGCGTTAATGGCCCAAGCGCGCTCACGCTCAGACTCAGCTTTGTCTACCGCGGTATAGGCTGCTGCATTAATGATCACCTCTGGCTTGTATTCCTTAACGGCAGCATCAACAGAAGCGGCGTCGGTAATATCCAGCTCTAAACGATTGTACGCAACCCACTGGTGGTCTGATTCTCTAAGGCGGTCCTGCAAACAACGGCCCAGCTGACCATCCGCGCCGGTTATCATAATCTTCATCGGTTTAGGTACTCTTTAAAACGAGGGGCATTGGCATCCTTCTCGGATAGTTTTACCTCCAAGTCTTGAGGCCATGTAATTGCTAGGTCGGGATCATTCCAGGCAATTGAGCCTTCATCAGACGGGTCATAATAATCAGTGCATTTATATTCAAAGTCCGCAGTATCGCTGGTAACCACAAAGCCGTGGGCGAAGCCGGGCGGAACCCAAAACTGACGCTTGTTTTCTTCACTCAGTAGAACGCCTTCCCACTGACCAAAGGTAGACGAATCCGGTCGGAGGTCTACAGCTACGTCGAACACCTCGCCGCGTACGACTCTGACCAGCTTGCCTTGAGGGTTTTTGATTTGAAAATGCAGGCCTCGCAGAACACCCTTGCCGGAGCGAGAGTGATTGTCTTGCACAAACGGTTGAGTGATGTTTGCTATCTCTGCGTACCGCTCAGCCTGAAAAGTCTCGAGGAAAAAACCTCGGCTATCCCCAAATACTTTTGGCTCAATAATGACGCAGTCATTGAGTAGGGTTTTTACAATTTTCATTGCTGCTCCTCAGCAAGTCTTAACAGGTATTGTCCATACTCTGTTTTTTTGAAAAACTGGCCTTGTTTTATAAGCTGATGTTTGTCGATCCAACCTTGGTTGTACGCTATCTCTTCTAGGCAAGCGACTTTAAGGCCTTGGCGGTGCTCAACAGTTTGCACAAACTGACCGGCTTCCAGCAGCGAGTCATGGGTACCTGTATCCAGCCAAGCGAAGCCGCGTCCGAGAAGGGTCGCGTGAAGATCTCCTCGCTCCATGTAAGCAATATTAACATCAGTGATTTCCAGCTCACCACGATGCGATGGTTTGATATTCTTTGCGATATCGATTACATCGTTGTCATAGAAGTACAAGCCAGTTACAGCGTAATTCGATTTCGGCTTTGCTGGCTTTTCTTCGATGCTTATTGCTTTTCCGGATGGATCAAACTGAACAACACCAAAGCGCTCAGGGTCTGTTACGTGATAACCAAAGACTGTCGCCCCGGAGTCTCTGCTTGTCGCTTCTCGTAACTTTTCAGAAAAATGCTGACCATAAAAAATATTATCGCCTAGAACAAGGCATACGTTATCCTTGCCAATAAACTCTTCGCCAATAATGAATGCCTGCGCCAAGCCGTCGGGTGAAGGCTGTTCAGCGTAGCTGATGTCAATGCCAAACTGCGAGCCATCGCCGAGTAAGCGCTCAAATCCGGGGAGGTCTGTTGGTGTAGATATGATCAATACTTCCCGTATTCCCGCGAGCATCAGAACAGACAGCGGGTAGTAAATCATGGGTTTGTCGTAGATCGGCAATAGCTGCTTTGACATGCCCATCGTAATGGGGTGTAGGCGTGTGCCCGAACCGCCGGCGAGAATAATACCTTTCATTGCTGGAATTTCCTCGAAGTTGCGTGTGCTTAATGGAATGAGAAATAAAAAGTAGAGAATGTTTGCTGATTGTACTTGTTGTTAGGCAATGCCTTTAGATAGGACGGTTTCTGGTTGAGCTGCCTAATCTTAAAAACTATTCTCACAGAGTGGCGCCATTGGCAGTGAGGTTATTTTTTAAATACACCTACCACTGACTCTTTTTCAAGAACCAGAAGAGATGATATTTTGCGACGATCCATTAATGCCAACGCATCCTCAACACGGGTTCCGACCGCAACGCTGGTTGCGTTGTCTGTCATCAAGTCGGAGGCACACTGATCAAAAACCTCTTTTCCAAAACGCTCAATTGCCCTTCGGATATCACCATCGGTAATGATGGCCCAAGCAGAGCCGTTTTTAACTATGGCGAGACCTAAACTAGACTGCGTGATTACATGGAGAACCTCCATAATCTGTGCATCTTCAGAAACTAGTGGTAGGTTCTTGCTCACCATCTCATGTTCAACACGGCTCAATAGCCGCCGGCCAAGTGAGCCGCCAGGGTGAAAGCGCGCAAAATTCTCAGGCTTGAAGTCTCTTGCTTTCATTAACGTCACTGCCAGCGCATCACCCATGGCGAGCGTTGTAGTGGTAGATGATGTAGGAGCTAGCTGTAGAGGGCACGCTTCCTCTTTGACGCCAACGTTGAGATGACAATCCGCAGCTCGCGCCAAGGTGGAAGAAGGGTTGCCGGTGATAGCGACTAAAAAATTACCATTGTCTTTCAAAAAGGGTAGTAGTTTGACGACTTCATCGGTCTCCCCGGAAAAAGAAATGGCGATAAAAGTGTCTTCGGAAGTAACCATTCCGAGGTCACCATGATAGGCCTCTCCCGGGTGCATGAAAAAGCTGGGTGTGCCCGTGCTGGCAAAGGTGGCAGCTATTTTTTTTCCTATGATTCCCGACTTTCCCATACCGCAGATAATGGTACGGCCTTCTGAGGCTATGATATGTTCGATCGCTTTACAGAAATCATTGTCAATTTGTTCTGACAGAGCTGAAACAGCTTGTGCTTCTATAGCAAACACTCGTTTTGCTGAGTCCAGATGAATCGAGTTATTAGTTTCCATTACTTTCATGATGTTATCCCTTAAAGATGGCAGACACACGGTCTGCGTCCGCTTTAGTGTCTACTCCGTGAGGGGGGGATTGATACCAAGGCATTACATGAATAGGAATACCAATCCACAAGGCGCGCAGCTGTTCAAGCTTCTCTATCTGCTCGATAGTGCTGCTTGGGGCGCTGGTCAGTTGCTGTAGTGCGCTGTTGCGATAGGCGTAAATCCCAACATGTCTCAGATAGTTCTCTAATTTAACGTCTTGTTGCCGTGCATCACGATCAAATGGCACTGCCGCGCGTGAGAAGACAATGGCTTTACCGAGCTTATCAACTGTAAGCTTGACTACGTTGGGGTCGTGGATAAGAGGGGCTTCATCAATCGGGGCTGACACGGTTGCCATCAACAAATCAGACTGTCTTTGGCAAAACTCTGCAAAAGCTGATAGTAGATCGGCGGGCACGAGAGGCTCATCGCCTTGTACATTTATGATGATGTCATGATCTGCCCAGAGCCGCTCTCGGGCAACCTGAGCGACGCGGTCGCTACCGGATTCGAGCTTGGTGTCTGTTAACATTCCGTCGATACCGTGTGCAGCGAGGACATCTAGTATCCTGTTGTCATCTACGGCAACCACTACTTCTGCTGTCTCACCCAGCGCACGTTGAACTGCTTCGTATACGCGGACAACCATAGGCTTTCCCGCCAGGTCAATTAGTGGTTTGCCTGGAAGGCGGCTAGAGCCATATCTAGCAGGAATTACTACCTTTAATTTAACGTCATTGGGCGGTGTCATATCTTTTCCATTGGTTCATCAGAGGGCGATACATTTCTTCCAGCGTTAACCCTCCCGCTAGCAGGATGTGTTCTGCTACCTCACGAGCAACTCCCCGGCCGCCGTTAACAGTTGTAATGTGGCTTGCAACAGAAAGAACCAGAGCGTGGGCGTCGGCAGGCGCATAAAAGCTGCCCACCAACCCAGACAAGGGCAAGTCAACAACATCGTCGCCGACATAAGCTATCTGAGCGTCGGCGAGCTCCTGCTCAGCTTTAATTTCCGAGTACGCTCCGAGCTTTTCGAGCTGACCAGTGATCGCGAGGTCAAACTTTAGCTGCTTGATACGGTAGTCGAGAGCTTTGCTGGTCTTACCTGAAAGCACGCCGCTGCGGATGCCATGTGCACGCAACAAGCTGATGGCAATGCCGTCCCTGACATTGAAGGCTTTGATCTGTTCGCCATCACCGCTAATGTGTAGTGTCCCATCTGTGAGTACTCCATCTACGTCGAAAAGTACCAGCTTGATTGGACCAAGATAGCCGCCCCCCATGGTTAGCGAATTTCCAGGGTCGGGAAACCCTTGACCAGATCGTCTACCGCCTTCATCTGGACCAGAAAGGGTTCTAGAGTATCGAGCGGCAGTGCACTAGGCCCATCACAACGTGCATTGTCCGGATCAGGGTGCGACTCCAGAAATAAGCCGGCCAAACCCACGCCCATCCCGGCGCGTGCAAGTTCTACTACCTGGCTTCGACGCCCACCTGAGGCCAAGCTGCCTAAGTCACGTCGCTGCAAGCTGTGGGTAACATCAAATATAGCCGGAAGGCCACCGGAGGCATTGATCATCTCGCGAAACCCCAGCATGTCGACTACCAGGTTGTCGTATCCAAACTGCGAGCCCCGTTCGCACAAAATGATTTTCTCATTTCCGGCCTCACGAATTTTGCTGACAATGTGCTTGATCTGGCTTGGGCTAAGAAATTGGGGTTTCTTGATATTGATTGCTCGGCCCGTTTTGGCTATAGCCGTAACGAGGTCCGTCTGACGGGCAAGGAATGCCGGAATCTGAAGAACGTCGACTACTTCAGCAACCGGTGCTGCCTGTTCAATTTCATGTACGTCGGTAATCGCGGGCACGCCAAAGCGGGTTTTGACTTCTTCAAAAATACGCAACCCTTCGTCAAGGCCAACGCCACGAAAGGATCGGATTGATGATCGGTTTGCTTTGTCAAAGGAAGCTTTGAAGACATAAGGTATGCCTAGCTTTTGGGTCACATTGACGTAATGCTCAGCTGCTCTGAGGGTAGAGTCCAAATCCTCCAAAACGTTGATGCCACCAAACAGCACGAACGGCAAGTCGTTACCTACTTCAACTCCTTCAGCTACTACGACATTCATTTAATAGTCCTTATATGAAAATAGAATTAGAATGATGGCCTTGGCCTACTCAGCGCCTCTCCCACTCGCCTGACTCAGTGTTGTATTGTTTTACTATACGTCCGGGTGCGCCAACTATTACGGAGTGATCTGGGAACGTGCCTCTAATCACTGAGTTGGCTCCTACAATGCAGCCCTTGCCGAGAATCGTGCCTGCTTGTATACGGGCGCCCATGCCGATAAAGCAATTTTCACCAATGTCTGTTTTCGAAGAAAGGTAGGGCTGGTCAATAACAGAGGTGGTCGTGTCCCTGTACTCATGGTCGATGTCTGTGATTAGTACATCACCAGAAATTATTGTTCCAGATCGAATGTTAAGCTCCGACATGCATATGACGTGAAAGTTTTGGCCTATTGTTACATTGTTGTGAATCACAAGCTTTCCTTGGCCGTGAGCCTCTGCACGTAAACCAGGGAAAACTCTTACTCTACTCATAAAGAAAAACTTGTTAGTGCCAAGTAAAAAAGTCGGAGGGCCAATATAGCCGGGAAGTGAAAACCGGCCAAAGAAAATCTTGTAAAATATTGCTCTGATTACCCAGGATAGTCTGAAAATATTGTGCATTTTTACACTCGCCGTATTTTAAAGTAAAGTAGCCTAGTTTGAAGGTTCGGGCTTGTCTGGAGAAGGCCGGTCGACGCGATTTGGGCTTGATACGCTAGATACCAGCCTGGTAATTAGATAGCCTATAACTAGAAGTGTGCCAGCCTTGAACATTATATTTACGTTATAAGCCATCCATCTAGGGAACGTGAATAGCAGGAAGGTGACATAAACTGATGAAAGGTAGCTGTAGCGAGACTTGTACATTAGCCTTCCAAAAAAAAGACCGGCGAGCACGATACCTATCTCGCGGCCCCAGACGTAGAATCCTACCCCGGGAAGGCCTCCGTTGCCGGGAATGGGTATGTGGTGCATTGCGGAAAAATTGATATACGCAGCCTCGCTGACCATCGCAGAAGGAAGGAAGATGGAAAGCGCAGTGTTTATCATTGAGTCAATGGCAAAGTGAATATCGAATATGCCATCCTCTACCAGTTTCATGTAGGCTGCAGATGAATACACTACCCCGCCCTGGTTGTTGCGCATCGCTCCTTCACTACCGACATTGAGTAGTATTTGAGTCAAGGTGTTTGCAGATGAGTCACCTACGCGAAATAGCGCCAGTAAGGACAAGAAAAAAAAGCCGGCACAAAATATAAGCGCCACCTGCTTTAGGTCGTTTGGTCTCCAAAACAATAGCAGCAAAGAGAACATGACCATTGCTGCAGGTAAGCGTTTACCAAAATAGAGAGGAGCTAGCACAAACAGCAGCGAGCAAAAAATCAATGCGCGACTGCGCGTTTTACTCTGTCCTGAGTAAGCATAGGCAATGATAATAAGAATTAGCACGTATTCGAACAGAATAGAAGAACCGCTAAGCTCGTAATCATAGGACTGCTCGAATATGCTGCCTTGCACCGAGCTTACTGCGATGGCGAGACAAATCACCATTAGAGTGATACAGGTCCAGAATAAAATTGAGCTATTTCTCCGAGGATGCAAGGCGATGGTGCTAGGAGGTTTATTTGCCATGCCAATAAATAGGCAGCATAAGAAGAGTCCTTGAGCGGCCAGAGCTTTGGTAATGAGTATATTATCTACATTCCAAAATAGATAATGGATGTCAACACTCAACGATATGGATAAAATCCAAAATATTGGATAAGTGATGGAGAATATTAGAAGAAACGCTAGCTCAGGGGATGAGCGCATCTGCCAGAGCTTCCATATATGGTATCCACATAATACTAATGGTACCAATGCGTACGCGCTGTGATAACCACCGATAAGCAGGCCGAAAAGGAAAAAAAGTCCGGCTATTAAGTCTATTAGTAATGCTACGTTGTAATTCATGCCCAGTCTCTCCAGACGAACATAATAACAGCTGCATAGCCTGCAAATGACAGCGCTATCGTAGATGGCGTCGCCATAGTTATGCCATCAGATTTATATATATAAATGGACATCGCAAGTCGCATTGTAAAGTAAAAAAAACCTGCTAAGGCAGCAACAAGAATTAACGAGCCGTTTTCGGCTGCCAAATACTTCATAATAAGGAAGACTATTAAAAAAGCCACGACAAAACCTAAGGATATTCTGGTTTTACCGTTGATCTGCAAATATTCTATTACGGGGCCATGCACACTCGAAAATGCTAGGCCGGCGGCCAATACTAGTGCGGCAGATGCGAAGTCGGGACCTGCGTTTCCGAGGAATTTTTGAAGTATTGGTGCGGATAATCCGATGCCAGCTACTGCTAAACAAGACATTAAGAATGTTCGGGTTTGTAGTTGTTTTAAACGAACCACTCTAGCGGCTTCCTCTCTCAGGCCAAATAGAAATGGTTCGCTAGTCTTAGACATGGCCATTGCGGGAAACATCGCGGTCAAAGATAGAAGATATATTAGATCATATTCACCTGCGACTTCTACACCCATTACTGCATTTATGAGCAGTACATCTAGGCGATCTATCGCTGCCATTATCGCAACGGGAATGCCAATTAAACCTAGCTCTCGGAAGTGTGTGCGAAATGCTGATGAAATGGAGCCAACAGAGCGTAAAGGAAATCTAGAGAGATAGCGGCGAGCTTGGAATAAGGATAAGGTCTGTGCTGCGAGCATGGCTAATGAAGCCGATATCGCGCTGGGCCAGGCGGTAGCAAGAGTTATCAGCATCGGCGCACGAATTAAACGCTGGGTGAAGTTTAAGTGAACTTGAGCTTTGGAGCTGCTCCCTAGGTGGCGCCATAGAGTGTTGGCTAGATTATATGCAATCGTCACTGGGATTAGCGATATACAAATATAGTATACGCTTGGCGGGATTTGACCGGCGAATAAAATATCTGATAGTACTGGGTAGGCAGCAGCCAGTAATACAAGTCCAAGAATCACAACAGAGGCTACTGTAACAATGACACTCGCAATGGCATTTGCGTTGTTGTTATTGCTCTGAACCAAGCGGCTTAGCAATCGCTCGCCGCCTAGAGCTAAAAAAGGAATCATAAGAATCGCAAAGCTTGAACCTACCCGAAACTGTCCGAACTCGGTTGCATCTAAGATACGGGTTAATAGAAGGGTGGCTCCGAGCATTAAGATGTTACCCAATACGTTAGAGCCAACACCGTAGTAAAGGGCTATTAAATTCAATGTGGCACCTTACCATTGTTGATATTACTTGTGATGATTTTAGCGATAGCGCTAGCCGGTACCGCTAAGTCTGCATCAAGGTAGTGCCCGGATATAAAGTGGCGTGCTCGCATTTCTGCAAATATGCTAGCCGGCGGTTGTGATTTTTTGGTAATAAGAAGGTTGTTACTAAGAAGTTTGCTGATGATGCCTCCTACGCTTTGCGCGTCGGCGCGTTGAATGCCAGGCAGGTGGTCGTAAAAAGCATTACCGAGAATGACTGCCGGCACGTTTTTCAAGTATGCATCCAGTCCAGTCATGGAATTAACAGTGACCACTATTTCCGCTTTTGCAAGGTCTTCATCTAGAGTTGCATCGGAAAGGAGCGCGCGGTCCGAGAAGCTTAGCTGTTCATAGAGTTCGGCAGTGTAGCGTCGGCGGTATAAAGGGTGCTCACGTATCCTGATTGGTAGTTTTGTATTTTTTGTCGCTTCTAGGACAATATTTAAAAGAGCAGTATCACCTAGATTTAGCGGGTTGTGGTGAATGTTGTTTGCATCGTCAGGAACTTGCAAGGCTACCAATATTTCTCGGGCGCTTTTGGTGGTATTATTCAGCCCATGTCGGACGCACTTAATATATTTACTTTTGGGGTATTGTCCCAGTGACATGCTATCCCACTCGGGAGGCAGCTTGCCGAGAGGTCGTAGCATAGCTATTACAGCATAGTCGATACCTCTGAACACAGGGTTGCGTTTAAACTTTTCGGACTTGTTTGCAGGCTCTGGAGTGTAGCCTATGCCGGTAAGAGACGATGCCTCTTCCCTAAAAGAACAATTGGCATTGACTCCCTTAGTATCGAATATAGTCGTGCCATTTGGGCCTTGCTCAAAGAAATACCTCTTTGCCCTGTGCTTTGCTGTATCGAGATAGTGCTGTAATGACTCGGCAGCTATTCGAGTGTCACCAGAAAATATAACAACGTCAGGGTCGTAGCTTTCGACTATTTTTTCCCAATAGTTTACGTAAGCTTGGGCGCGTTTATTAAGTGCGAACAAATATTTTTCGCCGTGCCTTGCGCCAGCAACGGCGTGATATTTTACGATTTTTTCCCGGTCAACTTCCGGAACCTTTGTGTTTGAAACGGATGGCTTTCTTACTTCGTGCGCCAGCAGTTTTGTTTTCCGCCCGTGCGCCCGCATATATAAGTAGCCGCTGGGGAAGATGGCCATGTGCAGGAATTCCGCGGAGGGCTCGGTTTTTTTGACTTCGTCCTCAATTGCAGAAAAAAAACGCGCAAAAGTGTCGTAATAAATCAGGGTTAAATATTTCATTTTTTTCAATTATTTGAAAATAGCGTCTATCCATGCTGTAACTGAATACTTCTCTCGGACAGCCGGTGTGAAGGGGGTTTTTCTATTGCTGAAAAAACTGTCGCCAATAACTGGGGTTTCTCTGTTTACTATGAGTATTGATTCTGTCGAGTGTATGTCGTAGTTTGTTATGTCTTTATTAGTAGTGATTAATTTTCTTTGAGCCCCCACCGCCTCAATGCTGCGCATCGTCAACCCTAATTGACCTGGACGGTTGACATCAATTACCGCCACGCTCTCTGCGATGCGGCTAACAACATCTGTAAGCTTCATGCCCGAGAAATCGATATATTTGGAAGCGAATTTTCGAAACCCTGGGTCAAAAATAGAGCGAATGCGAAATAGTAGTTTGGACGGGTAATAGCAATAAATGAATAGCTTTTTACCACTCGACTCGAGGTTGTCGATTATCTTCTGCAGTACTTTGTACCTGTCGGTGTGTATGGTGCCGATAAAGCAAGCATCATAAATATAGCCGTCAGTTACATTGGCCGCTCGTTCGAACTCTTTGCCATAGAATAGTGGTAAAAATTCCATATCGGCATTTTCGTCAGCATCAGTGCGATCGAAAGAAAATACTTGGTCGAACTCTGGTAGGATTAGGCGGGCGTTAGGATTGTAATGCATCGAGTCCCAGAGATATAGCTTAAGCTTGGCCTTGGGCTGTGTTTCTTTGAGCTTTTTGATTCGCCCAACTGAAATGGCCTCACCTCGTACGACCAAGATGTGGTCGTACGAGACATTGTGCGCTGATTCAATTATTTGATCATAGTATTGGTTGGTTTTGTAAGCCAACAGCCGCCGGTCAATGCGAATCAGGGCTTTTGTCAGAAAATTGTTGTCGGGTCGGTCGTTGAAGTAGTCAACAAGGGCGCCACTATCTTCTAACTCAGACTTAATAAGCTTTTCATATCCAAAAAACATTGGAGCAATAAATAGTACGCGCTTGCCACTTAAGTCCATTTATTCTGCTCCTGCATATAGCTTTTATTCATTACTTCAACAGCCCTTTGCTACGCAGCTCATTGACCGATTTTTCGTAACCGGAGTCGCTGATCTCTTGCGTTCTGACCCAGTCTGAAAAGGCCTTCAGGCCTTCGGCGAACGAGACTTTTGGCGTGAAACCAGTGTCTTGAGTCAGCTTTGATTGGTCCGCAATATTGTGGCGGATGTCCCCAATACGGAAGTTGCCGGACACCTTGATTTCTCCGCCGCATTGATAGTTTTCTTTGAGGGCGTGCGCAACAGTTAATACGTCAGTCGCCTCACCGGTACCCACATTGTATGAGGCGTTGGCTACATCGGAGTCGATTGCGGCAATCGTTGCTGCGACTACGTCGTCGATGTACACAAAATCGCGACTTTCTTTGCCGTCTTCGAATATGTTTATGTCCTTGCCTTGGAGGAGCAGCGTAGAGAAAATGGAAAGGATACCGGTATAGGGGTTCTTTAGTGACTGTCCTGGCCCGTAGACATTTTGGTAGCGCAGAGCTGCTGCTCCAATTCCTAGAGACGCCGCTGCGGTGAGCACGAGTTGCTCTTGGACTTGTTTAGTGATGCCGTAGATTGAGCTAGGGTGAATTTTCGAGTTTTCATCCGTTGGTACTGGCTTTGCGAGTTCACCCGTGCTCGGATCTCTGCATTCAAAAATACCGTTCTCCAAGTCGTCGAGAGATCTCGCTTCTGGGTAAATGTAGTCATTACTGCCCTTGTATTTACCCTCGCCATAAATAGCTCTGGAAGACGCTACTACCAGCCTTCGGACCGAGCGGGAATCGGCCTCTTGCCTTGCCAGGACGTCAAGCATTAGCGACGTACCACGGATATTTACATCAACATACCTGTCAATCTCATACATCGACTGTCCGGTGCCTGTTTCGGCTGCGAGATGTACTACGATCTCTTGACCGGGAAGCGCTCGCTCCCAGTCCTCGCGAGACCTGACATCACCCGTCAATAGCTTCACTGCATTTGGTAGTCGCTTTACCAGTGAGGAGTTTTCTGGATCTAGACCGTGGATTTGCGGCGACATGTTGTCGAGCACGGTCACTTCGTCTCCACGCTCGGTTAGTGCAATAGCAAGAGCGCTGCCGATGAACCCTGCGCCGCCGGTAATCAGTACTTTCATTTTTGCTGCTCCAAATACCAGTTAATAGTTAATGCGATACCTGTTTCGAAGCTTTCGCGGGGTATCCAGTTCAGCTCTCTCTGCGCCTTTGAAGCGTCAATAGCGTAGCGCCAATCGTGCCCAGGTCTATCTGTTACGAATGTAATCAGGCGGTCGTGCGGGGCCCCTGCCGGGTTCGCTTCATCCAGGATCCCTGTGATAAGTCGGACGATATCGATGTTGCGCCACTCATTGTGCCCACCGATGTTGTAAGTCTCACCTAGACGTCCCGCTTCAATTGTGCGCTGTATGCCGCGGGCGTGATCTTCGACATAAAGCCAGTCACGGATATTCGAACCATCGCCGTAGATAGGGATCGGTGATCCTTCGAGGCAACTGCGAATTACCGTTGGAATGAATTTCTCGCCATGTTGGTAGGGGCCGTAGTTATTGCTGCAATTAGTGGTGGTTACGGGTAATCCGTACGTGTGGAAGTAGGCGCGGACTAGGTGGTCTGATGCGGCTTTGCTTGCGGAGTATGGAGAGTTGGGCGCGTATGGCGTTTCTTCAGTAAACGCTGGATCACTCTCAGACAGTGTGCCGTAGACCTCGTCTGTGCTGATGTGGTGGAAGCGCCGAGATGCAATAAGCGTTGCCTTGTCTAATTTTTGCTCGCCGAGCCAGTACTGACGAGCGGCCTCCAGTAACACGTATGTGCCGTTGATGTTAGTGCGCACGAATTCGCCGGGGCCCGAAATAGAGCGGTCCACATGGCTTTCTGCCGCGAAGTGAACAATAGTGTCAATGGCGTGCTCGCGTAGCAGCCTCGCAACCAGCGAGCTGTCGTTGATGTCCCCTTCTATAAATGTGTGACGGTCAGGGGATGATAAATTTTTCAGGTTTTCCAAGTTGCCAGCGTAAGTGAGTAAATCCAAGTTCACTATGTAAACATCTGGCCTTTCATTTAGTAGCCATTGAATGTAATTGGCCCCGATAAAGCCGGCCCCGCCGGTGACGAGCAAGTTCTTTGGTTTATAACTCATAGCTGCTTTCCATGTTTAGGGCAGGCCGAGCCCTTGGGTGGCCTTGCTTGATAATTGATGTTTTAGATTTGAGGTTCCCCAAGGTATCGGGAGACGAGCGGGGTTTTATAGCCAAGTAAAACTACAAAAATTTTGGCTCTATCTTTTTTGATAGAGCCAAAGCTCGATTTTCGCATTGCGCATGAGGCGGGCAGAGGTTTACTTGCTATCTGACTTATATTCGTAATTGTAGTAGCCGTAGTTCCCGTAGCCGTATGCTGATGCCTTTTTCTCAACGGCGTTAAAGATGGCGCCCTTTAGCTGTATATCGTTTTGCTCAAATCGTCGCATGGCTACCTCGATTTCTCGCGCAGCGTTTACTGCGAAGCGGGTAACGATCAAGCTCATGCCGACTTGACGGCCCACGATAGCGGCGTCTGTTACCGCGAGGATTGGTGGAGTGTCGACAATCACGATGTCGTATTCGTCTTTGACGTTGTCCAGGAAGCTAGTGAAGTTGGCGTGCATCAAGAGTTCTGAGGGGTTGGGTGGTATTTGACCGCGCGGTACAACCTGCAGGCCTTCGACTTCGGTTTGGTGGATAGCGTCCTTGCTGGTGATTCTTGTCGCGAGCAATTCTGATAATCCATTTTCGGCGGGGAGTTTGAACAGTTTGTTCAGGTAACCTTTGCGCATGTCGGCATCAATTAGCAACACGCGCTGTCCGGCCTGTGCCATGATGGTCCCTAAGTTGGCAGACACGAAGGATTTGCCGACGCCTGGGCTGGGGCCGGAAATCATCAGGATGTTGTTTTTTGCTTCGAGGCGTGCGAAGTGCAGGCTGGTGCGCAGACTGCGAAGGGCTTCGATGGCCAGGTCGGCCGGGTTGGTAACCGCCAGCAGGCCAGAGGTAGCAGTAGTAGCAGGGCGGCGACTTTTTACACCGCCTTCGACTACTTCCTGATCTCGACTGAAAGGGATAGTTGCGTAGACCGGCAGGCCGAGTTGCTCTATGACATCTGGGTCTTCGACCCCACGATTAAGCGCTTTGCGCAGCAGCACTAGAGCGACGCCGATAAAGCCGCCTAGCAGTGTTGCGATGATCGCGATCAGCGCTTTCTTGGGTTTGACGGGCTCTTCAACATTAACGTCTGCGGTGTCGATAACGCGGACATTCCCCACAGTACCGGCGCGCAATACGTCCAGCTCCTGAGTGCTATTGAGCATGGTGGTATACACCTCGGTAGTGACGGCTACGTCACGAGTCAGGCGCAGTAATTCTTGTTGGGTGGCTGGTAGTGACTCTACCTTGCTGGTCAGCTCTGCCTTTTGGCGTTTGAGCTGCTCCATTTGGTCAAGCAGCGCTTGATAAGACGGGTGCTGACGGGTGAACCGGCGTTCCATTTCCGCGCGTTTGAGGTTTTGCTCGGAGATCAGGGTGTCCAGCTCGACAATCTGGTCCAGGATGGCTTGGGTTTCAATGGTGATGTCAACGGATTTGGTGCTGGTTTGATACTCATTGAGCGCTTGCTCATAGCGTTCCAGCTCTTTACGCACTTGAGGCAGTTGCTCGCGCAGAAACTCAAGGCTTTGCGCGGCTTCGGCAGAGTTGCGTTCCACGTTTTGGCGCACATATAGCCGGCTGACTTCATCCAGGATGCTGATGGCATATTGCGGATCGTCGTGCTGCATGCTCAGGCTGATGATGCCCGAATCTTTGCCCCGTTCCGCCGCACCTAGCTGTTGCTGGTAGTCAATGATGGTATTCAGCTTGCGTTGCTTGACTACGTCAAAGCGGGTTTCCGGCCGTGCGTTCAGCGTTTTTACCTGCATGGTAAAGCCGCTGCTGCTGACCTGTTCTCCCACAGTGCCCTGAAGGAGAATCTCTCCGTCATCGTTGTAAAGGGTGTAGGTGTTGTTTTCGCCGGCAACCAGTTCTAAAGGTTTACTCAGGTAACTACTTGGTACGTCAAGCTGGAAGATATCGACGTTTTCACCGCCCCAGGCAAAGCTGTCAAAACCAAGTAGTGGTGAGGCTATTTCACCTTTGGTTTCCGGCTGATAGCGGCGGGCCATCCAGCGGCCAATGATGGGGAAGTAGTGAGGCTCGACAATAATATCGAGCTTCAGGTTTTCCACTGCCTGTCCGATTACCGCGCGGGACTTGAGCAGCTCAATTTCTGTAACCGCCTCAGGCGTACTGCCGAGCATGTCTGAGAGTTCGCCGAGTCCGGAAAGGGTGCTACCTGACTTCTCCTCAATCTGAATCAGCGCGTTTGCCTGATAAATCGGCGTCGCCAACAACGCATAAGCCACACCGATGACTGCAAAGCAGACGGTAAATCCGGCGATGATCCATTTGCCATCTATTAATGCGCCGAGTAGGGCAAGAAGATCGATTTCGTCGCTGTCGTGCTGTTGTGCCGTAGGCGGGGTGTTGTTCTGCATGTAATCCCTTCGGAAATCAGGAGTGGAATCTTTGTGTGCTTGTTATAGGTGCTTGGCCCAGCTGGCTACGCCTTGCTGGACCAATTGATAAACGTGCTCAAACGCGGGGCGTTGCTGGCGGTATGGGTCAGGGATCTTCTGATCGCCTTGCCATTTGCCAAGCAGGAAGGTTTTGCCGCGTGCCTCGGGGGCTATCTTGAGGATGTCCTGCACATGGCGTGGTTCCATGGTCAGGATCAGGTCGTACTGATGGGCCATCTCACGGGTCAGCTGCTGGGCTTTGTGATCGGCGTGATCGCCACCGTGTTCACGCAGGACTTCCAGCGCAGTGCTGTCCATGGGTTTGTCTACCAGGGCGCCGACGCCGGCGGAGGCAACGCGGATATTCTTGCCCGCCAGCTGATCTCGGAGCATGGCTTCGGCCATGGGGCTGCGGCAGATGTTGCCCACGCAGACAATGAGGATAGAATTGAACATGTTGCTGCTATCTCTGCCTTGAGTTGCGGCCCTCTGTGCTGTGGGTAGCTGGGAGGGCTGTTCGACTGTATCCATGGCCCCGGTGGGGGTCAAGCTTGCTGTGTCGCTAAAGTGATACAGGCCCGAGACGCGTTGGCTGCACAATAAACAGGCGTTCAGGCACGCTACCGCCCCAGGATTTACAGTCTTCATCCTGAGGACTTTGCTTGCTTCTGGCAGCGTGTGGTGCGGCGCCAGAGGGGCGGTGATGCATTTTAGGCCGGCATAGTATGTTTAGGTAAGGTTACTTTTTTGTGACCTTACGGATGCTGCAACTCTCGTTAAAACAGCAGGGTGGCGGCGCAGTGCGGCTTGGGCTGCGCGCCGGGTGCTTTGAGAGGGGATGTTCGGATTGGTTCCGAATCTTCTTGAAGTGCGCCAGTGGCGATGCAATCCGGCTGTCACCGGATTGCCTTATTTAAAAACGGTGCGCAGTTTACCTTGTTGTGCGCCATTTTTGGGCGCGAATTTCGCTTGGATTATGGTGCTTTCGTCTATCATGCGGGTTGGCTACTGACCTGGCAGTTGCCGCTCAGTCTTATGCAAGAAGTGTACCTATTCTACGGTCACCGATTTTGCCAGGTTGCGGGGCTTGTCGACGTCTGTCCCTTTGACCAGTGCAACGTGGTAACTGAGCAGTTGCAGGGGCAGGGTGTAGAGCACCGGAGAGACGCATTCTTCCACCCAGGGCAGGCCTACCGTTTGTACGCTGCTGTCGCCGCTGGGCTCGATGGTTTCGCAGGCGAAGTTGATCAGCTGGCCGCCGCGGGCGCGGACTTCTTCCAGGTTGGAGCGCAGTTTTTCCAGCAGGCTGTCGCTGGGTGCGACGCTGACCACGGGCATGTCTTCATCTACTAGTGCCAGGGGGCCGTGCTTGAGCTCGCCGGCGGCGTAGGCTTCTGCGTGGATGTAAGAAATTTCCTTGAGCTTGAGCGCGCCTTCCATTGCGATGGGATAGTGCGGGCCGCGGCCCAGGAACAGGGCGTGATGCTTGTTGGCGAAGCGTTGGGCCAGCTCGGTGATGGCCGGCTCCAGGCTGAGCACGGCTTCTACCTGAGCAGGCAGAGCGCGCAGCGCATCAACGTTGCGTGCGACGTAGTCGGTGCGGCCACGTGTTTGCGCCAGGGCGGTGGTCAGCCACAGCAGGGCAACCAGCTGGGTGGTGAAGGCCTTGGTGGAGGCTACGCCGATCTCGGGGCCGGCGTGGGTCAGCAGGCGCCAGTCTGCTTCGCGCACCAGCGAGCTGCCGGCGACGTTGCAAATGGCCAGCGTTGCCAGATAGCCCTGGTCCTTGGCGTAACGCAGGGCGGCCAGGGTGTCTGCGGTCTCGCCTGACTGGGAGATGGTGATCAGCAGAGTATTAGCGGGCACAACGACACTGCGGTAGCGGTATTCGCTGGCTACTTCTACCTGACAGGGAATGCTGGCCTGCTCCTCGATCCAGTAACGGGCCACCAGGCCTGCATGGTAGCTGGTACCGCAGGCGACGATATGGATGTTGGCGATATCGGTCAGGCGGGTTTCGGCCTCGGGGCCGAGGATGGCGGTGAGTACGTGGTCGTCACCCAGGGTGCCGGCCAGAGTGTCAGTGATGGCCTGCGGCTGCTCGAAGATTTCTTTCAGCATAAAGTGGCGATACTCGCCCTTGTCCAGGCTGTGGGCTGCGTGCTCATAGCGTGCGACCGGACGGTCTGCGGCATTGTGCTCACGATCCCAGATCTCGCATTGCTCGCGGGTAACCCGGGCGTAGTCGCCTTCTTCCAGGTAACGGAAACGGTCGGTGACCTGCAGCAGTGCCAGCGGGTCGGAGGCCAGGTAATGCTCGCCGCTGCCTTCGCCGATCACCAGCGGGCTGCCCATGCGCGAGCAGTACAGCGTATGCGGCTCGGACTCGTGAATCACGGCCAGCGCGTAGGCGCCATGGATGTCGGCCAGGGTGGCGCGGAAGGCTTCAAGCACGTTGTTGCTGGTAGCGTAATGGTGTGCCAGCAGGTGGGCGACCACTTCAGTGTCGGTCTCGGAGGTGAACTCAAAGCCGAGGTCTTGCAGGCGTTTGCGCAGCGGTGCGTGGTTTTCGATGATGCCGTTGTGTACCACGGCCAGGCCGTTGGAGATATGCGGGTGCGCATTGTGCTTGGCGGGTTTGCCGTGGGTGGCCCAGCGGGTGTGGGCGATGCCCAGGGTGCCACTGACCGGCGTGGCTTGCAGGGCGCTTTCCAGTTCGGCAACCTTGCCGACCGCGCGTACGCGCTGGATGCCGTCACCGGGGTTCAGTACCGCCACGCCGGCGGAGTCGTAACCGCGGTATTCGAGACGGCGCAGGCCTTCAAGCAGAATGGGGGTGATATCGCGCTGGGCGGTGGCGCCGACGATTCCGCACATGGTGGTGTCCTTGGCTGGCAAACAAAGGCGGGAGTTTATCACCGCTGCCGAGGTCAGGGCAGGGGCCTGATTGTTCAGGATGCGTACTGGAGTCGGTGATAGGCTCTGGGGTGGCAGATGCGTTGGTAAGTGTGCTGCTCTGGCTGAGCGCTCTCAGCACGCTGAAATGCCTGCGCCTCGCCGAGGCGCAGTTGATTATTAGCCGCTGCTCAGCGCCGGTTAAAGCGTTCCACCAGATTGACCTGAGCCTGCGCGGTCGCGGTCAGCTCATTGCTCAGTGCTGCGCTGCGGTGGGCGTCGTTGAAGGTGCTGTCGGCCAGGTTGGCGATATTGCTGATGTTGCGATTGATCTCTTCGGCTACGCTGCTTTGCTCCTCGGCGGCACTGGCAATCTGGCTGGCCATTTCGTTGATACGTTCGATGGCCTGGCGAATGCCCTCAAGTGCATCGTCCGCCTCGCTGACCTGCTGTACGCCGCGTTCGGCCTGCTCGTTGCCCGAGCGCATGCTCTCTACCGTGCTTTGTGCGGCTTGCTGCAGGTTGGCAATCAGGTTATGAATTTGCTCGGTCGACTCGGCGGTGCGGCTGGCAAGGGCGCGCACCTCATCGGCTACCACGGCAAAGCCCCGGCCCTGCTCACCCGCGCGCGCCGCTTCAATGGCCGCGTTGAGGGCCAGCAGGTTGGTTTGCTCGGCGATGCCTTTGATCACATCAACCACGCTGCCGATCTCGCGGGCATCACTGGCCAGTTTGTTGGTGATGGTGGTGGCTGAATCTACCGCCCCCGACAGGTTTTCCATCGCCTGCCGCGCGCGGGTAGCGACCGTCTTGCCGCGCAAGGCGAGCTCGCTGGCCTCGTGAGTGGCTTCGGCGGTGCTTTGTACGTTGCCTGATACTTCCTGGGTGGCGGCGGCCATCTGATTGATTGCTGCGGCAACCTGGTCGGTCTCGGCGCGTTGCTGCGCCAGCCCCTGGCTACTTTGGCTGGCCAGTTGGCTGGCTTCGCTGGCCTGGTATTTGAGTCGCTCTGCGCTGTCGGCCAGGCGGGTAAAGCAGGTCTGCAAGCGGGCCTGCTGGCTGTGGATAGCCATTTCGATCTGCCCTAACGCACCTTGATAGGGCGTATACATCTGCGCCAGCAACGGGTCGGTAATGGTGCTCTCGGCGGCTCCGATGATGCGCTCCAGGCGCTTGTCGAGCAGTGCCTTGAGGCCAAGACCGGCCGGAATACCCAGCACGGCCGCCAGCGCCACGCCACTCCAGCCCAGCGCCGCACCTGCCGCAGCGCCGATAGCCAGCATCAGTGCGCTGGGGACGATAGTCAGGGCCATGCCAGCCCAGTCGGCCGTAACCGCCTTGCGGCCACTGTTCAGGCGTTGGTACAAGGCTTCGGCCCGTTGCACCTGGCCGGGTGTGGTGCGCACCCGTACCGACTCGTAGCCCTGAACCTGACCGTTCTCATAAATCGGTGTGACAAACGCATTGACCCAGTAGTGATCGCCGTTGTTGCAGCGGTTTTTGACGATGCCCATCCAGGCGCGCCCGCGCTTGAGGTCGGCCCACATGTGAGCGAAGACCGCAGCCGGTGTGTCGGGGTGGCGCACCATGTTGTGCGGGCTGCCGATCAACTCTTCCCGGGTGAAGCCACTGACGTCCACAAAAGCGTCATTGCAGTAAGTGATGATGCCTTTGAGGTTGGTGGTGGAGATCAGCCGCTGGGACTCGGGGAAGGTGCGTTCTCGTTGCGTGACGGGCTGGTTGTTGCGCATGTTCGGATTCTCTGCTGAGTGACTCTCGGCACGATCGCCGGATTGGCAGGGGCGCCAGTTTGTCTATGCTTGGTGTATCGGTCACAGAAGACTGTGTCTTTATAGTCCGCATGAACATTCTTGGCGCACTATGGTCTTCCGAACACAGAGCGCAGACAGAGATTGCGGCTCTCAGGACCAAATACATGTGCTGGCACCGAACCATTATAGCAACCACAAACGCGGCCAGTGCTCGACATTAGGAGGAGATATGTCCGTGAAAGACAGCCTGAAGTCCCGTGCGCAACTAGCCGTCGGTGATAGCACCTACCTGTACCACTCGTTGGCCCAAGCCGCAGAGACGCTGCCGGAGCTTAAGCGCTTGCCCAAGTCGCTCAAGGTGTTGCTGGAAAACCTGCTGCGCAATGAAGACGGCGAAACCGTAACCCGGGACGACATCAAGGCGATGGCGGACTGGCTGAAGGAGCGGCGATCTGATCGCGAGATTCAGTATCGCCCGGCCCGGGTGCTGATGCAGGACTTTACCGGGGTGCCCGCCGTGGTCGATCTGGCCGCCATGCGTGATGCGGTGGCCCGCGCCAACCGCGACCCGGAGCAAATCAACCCGCTGTCGCCGGTCGATCTGGTGATTGACCACTCGGTGATGGTTGACCGTTTTGCTAGCGACGAGGCCTTTGCGCAGAACGTCGAGATCGAGATGCAGCGCAACGGCGAGCGTTACGAGTTTTTGCGCTGGGGGCAGAAAGCCTTCAACAACTTCCGTGTGGTGCCGCCGGGCACCGGCATCTGTCACCAGGTCAATCTGGAATATCTGGCGCAGACTGTGTGGGCGGCCGAGGTTAACGGCGAGCAGTGGGCCTGGCCCGACACACTGGTGGGTACTGACTCGCACACCACCATGATTAACGGCCTGGGTGTCCTGGGCTGGGGTGTCGGTGGCATTGAGGCGGAGGCCGCCATGTTGGGGCAGCCGGTGTCGATGTTGATCCCCGAGGTGATTGGCTTCAAGCTGACTGGCCGGCTGCGTGAAGGTATTACCGCTACCGACCTGGTGCTGACCGTGACCCAGATGCTGCGCGCCAAGGGCGTGGTCGGCAAGTTTGTCGAGTTTTATGGGGATGGCCTGGCAGATCTGCCGCTGGCTGACCGCGCGACCATCGCCAATATGGCGCCGGAGTACGGCGCCACCTGCGGCTTTTTCCCGGTGGACGACGAAACCCTGCGTTACATGCGCCTGACTGGCCGGCCTGACGAGGTGGTTGCGCGGGTAGAGGCGTATTGCAAAGCCCAGGGCCTGTGGCGTGAGGCCGGTGATGAGCCGGAGTTTACCGACACATTGCACCTGGACATGGGGGAGGTTGAGGCGAGTCTCGCCGGCCCCCGCCGTCCGCAGGACCGTGTCGCGCTGCCGGATGTGCCGGCCGCCTTTGAAGAGCTGCTGGCGCTGCAGATGACACCCGCCGACAACGAACAGGCCCGTCTTGAAAGCGAGGGCGGTGGCGGCACCGCGGTGGGCGGCCCCAACGCGCAGGCATCTATCGTGGTGGATGGCGAAGAGCACGTGCTGGATCACGGCGCCGTGGTTATCGCTGCCATTACCTCCTGTACCAATACCTCCAACCCAAGTGTGATGATGGCAGCCGGCTTGCTGGCCAAAAACGCCGTTGAACGCGGACTGATGCGCAAGCCCTGGGTTAAATCCTCGCTGGCACCGGGTTCCAAGGTGGTGACCGATTATCTGGAGAAGGCCGGCCTGACCGACAGCCTCGACAAGCTGGGCTTCAACCTGGTGGGTTACGGCTGCACCACCTGTATCGGCAACTCCGGGCCGCTGCCCGATGAGGTGTCCAAGGTGGTCAGCGAGCACGATCTGGCCGTGTCGGCGGTGCTCTCGGGTAACCGCAACTTTGAAGGCCGCGTGCATCCGCAGGTCAAGGCCAACTGGCTGGCGTCGCCGCCGCTGGTGGTGGCCTACGCGCTGGCCGGCAATACGCGTATCAACCTGCGCGAGGAGCCGCTGGGGCTGGACGCCGATAATCGTCCGGTGTTCCTAAAGGATATCTGGCCGAGCAATCAGGACATCGCCGATGCGGTCGCACTGGTTGAGGACGACATGTTCCGTAGCCGCTACGCCGATGTATTTACCGGCGATGAGCATTGGCGCTCGATTGCGGTAGGAGAGGGCAAGACTTACGCCTGGAATGATGCCTCCACCTATGTGAAGCATCCGCCGTATTTTGAAGCCATCGATCAGCCGCTGGCGCCGCTGCAGTCGGTTGAAAAGGCGCGGGTACTGGCGGTGTTTGGTGACTCCATCACTACTGACCACATCTCGCCGGCCGGTAACATCAAGGCCAGCTCGCCCGCAGGTGAATATCTGCAGGCCCAGGGCGTGGAGCCGGATGACTTCAACTCCTACGGGTCGCGTCGTGGTAACCACGAGGTGATGATGCGCGGTACCTTCGCCAATATCCGTATTCGCAACCGCATGCTGGGCGGCGAAGAGGGTGGCGAGACCATCCACGTGCCGTCCGGTGAGCGCCTGTCGATTTACGATGCCGCCATGCGCTACCAGAGCGAAGGCACGCCGCTGGTGGTGTTGGCCGGCAAGGAGTACGGCACCGGCTCAAGCCGTGACTGGGCCGCCAAGGGCACCAACCTGCTGGGTGTCAAGGCGGTGCTGGCCGAGAGCTTCGAGCGGATTCATCGCTCCAATCTGGTTGGTATGGGCGTGCTGCCGCTGCAGTTTGTCGACGGCAAGAATGTCGCCGAGCTGGGGCTGGATGGGCATGAGCAGATCGATATTCTCGGCATCGACGACAACCTCAAGCCGGGCCAGCGTCTGCAGGTGAAGGCGACCAAGCAGGAAGGCAAGGTCATCGAGTTTGAAGTGCTGTGCCGTATCGATACCGCCAACGAGATTGCCTACTTCAAGGCGGGCGGCATTCTGCACCACGTGTTGCGCGAGATGCTGGACTGACGGGGCAGCGGCCGGGTGAGCGCCCGGTCGCCTGCTTTTTTGCAGCGCATAAAGAAAAACCCCTGACTCAATGAGTCAGGGGTTTTTGCTGTTGGTCGGAGCGACTGGAATCGAACCAGCGACCTTCTCGTCCCGAACGAGACGCGCTACCAGGCTGCGCTACGCTCCGTTGTGGGCGGCATTTTACCTAAAAGAGCTGATGGCACAAGAGGCAATCGAAAAAAATTGCTGTTTTTCGCGGAGTTAGCGGGTGTGCAGGGCGACTCCACCGCTGGTGGCGCGGCCTCGCGTCGTTAATGGTGGACACGCTTCGCTTAGGCCACCCTAGGGCTGGTGCGGCCTTTTGCGGGGTGGACAGGCCGAAGGTTTGCCCACCGGTTGGCCTGGACGTTGGCGCTGGTGGTGGGGTATGCGGCGTTTTTGGTGGACACGCTCTGCTTAGTCCACCCTACGGTTGACACGGTCTCGTGTAGGGTGGGCAAGCCGCAGGTTTGCCCACCGGGTGACTTGGACATTGGCGCTGGTGGTGGGGTATGCGGCGTTGTTGGTGGACACGCTTTGCTTAGTCCACCCTACGGTTGGTACGGCCTTGTGTAGGGTGGGCAGGCCGCAGGTTTGCCCACCGGGTCGTTTGGAGGTTGGCGCTGGTGGCGGGGTGTTTGGCGTTTGTAGTGGACACGCTTCGCTTAGGCCACCCTACGGCTGGTGCGGCCTTGTGTGGGGTGGGCAGGCCGAAGGTTTTCCCACCGGTTGGCCTGGGCGTTGGCGCTGGTGGTGGGGTTTGAGGCGTTAATGGTGGGTGTGCCATTGGCTGGGGGTGTTGGCGTTGAGCAGGCGTGGGTTATCTGCGGCGATGGTCAGGGTGACTACCTGCTGTTCGATAAGCCAGCGGCGCGGGCTGCGTTGGCCGGCTTGCCAGGCCCGCTCCAGCGCGCCCAGCAGGGCCAGCGGCAAGATGCAGATCAGCGGCTGCAGCTGCTCTCCGCTTTGCAGTGCGATAGCCTGCTCGGGGTATTCACTGGCCAGCGCAATTAATGCTTGCAGCAGCGGGGCGTCCAGCAGGGGCATATCGCAGGGCACAACCAATAGATGGCTGCCGCTGGCCACTCGCATCGCGCTGAGCATGCCCAACAGCGGGCCTGGGTAATCCGGCTGCGGGTCATGCACTAACCGGTCTGCCCACTGACGGTACTGGTCGGCGTTGCGGTTGCAACTGATCAATACCTCATTGCCGTGTTGAGCCAGCAGACGGCTCAGGCGGGCGGCCACCGGCTCGCCGCCAAAACTCACCAGGCCCTTGTCGATACCGCCCAACCGGCTGCCCTGGCCGCCGGCCAGAAGCAGGGTGCTGAGGTTGAGAGGATGGGCCATGGGAGGAGTCCGAGCTGCGTTGCCCTGTGTTATAACAGCGCGGGAAGCGGCGGACAAACCTGCGTGTCTGCGCTTTCATGATTTCTCTTCAACAAGGACTCTGCCCATGAGCACCAAGCCCGACGCCCCTTTTAGCCCCTTGAATATCGCGGTACTCACGGTCAGCGATACGCGCACCCTGGAGTCGGACAGCTCCGGCCAGTTGCTGGTCGATAGCCTGCAGGCCGCCGGCCACACTCTGGCCGACCGCCAGCTTTACCCCGATGACCTGTACCGTATCCGTGCAGTGGTGTCGGCCTGGATTGCCGACCCGCAGGTGGAGGTGGTGTTGATTACCGGCGGCACGGGGTTCACCGGGCGCGATAGCACGCCGGAGGCAGTCGCCCCCTTGCTGGACAAGCAGGTGGAGGGTTTTGGCGAGCTGTTCCGTCAGGTTTCGGTGGAGGATATTGGCACATCGACCATTCAGTCCCGCGCGCTGGCCGGCCTGGCAAACCGCACGCTGGTGGCCTGCATGCCGGGCTCGACCAATGCCTGCCGCACCGCCTGGACGCGCATTCTTGAGCCGCAATTGGACAGCCGCACGCGCCCCTGCAACTTTGTGCAGCACCTGGGCAGTGCTGAGCAGTGCGGTCGTCGCGCATGAGTCTGATGCCGGTCGACACCGCCCTTGAGCGCTTGCTGGCCAGTGCTGCCGAGCATCCGCCGACCGCTGTCATCAAGGTGCCGCTGGCCGACGCGTTGGGCTGTGTGCTGGCTGAGCCGGTCGTCGCTGTAGCGGATGTACCGCCCTGGGACAACAGTGCAATGGATGGCTACGCGCTCGCCAGCAGCGACCTGCCTGCAGCAATGGCTGGCGGCCTGCCTGTCAGCCAGCGCATTACAGCGGGCATGGCGCCGCTGCCACTGCAGCCCCGTACCTGCGCGCGCATCTTTACCGGCGCACCGCTGCCAGCGGGCGCGGATGCGGTGCAGATGCAGGAAAACGTTGTGCAGCAGGGCGAGGTTGCACAGTTACAAGAGCCGGTCGCACCCGGCCAGAATGTGCGCCGGCGCGGGCAGGACATTGTGGCCGGAGCTCAGGTGATTGCCGCCGGCACACGCTTGCGCCCGCAAGAGTTGGGTGTGATTGCCTCGGTTGGCCTGGCCGAGGTGTCGGTACGTCAGCCGCTGCGGGTGGCGGTGGTTTCGACCGGTGATGAGCTGGTGGAGCCGGGCGCTGCGCTGGCGCCAGGGCAAATCTACAACAGCAATCGTTTTACCTTGATCGGGCTGCTCAAGAGCATGGACCAGACCGTGCTGGATGCGGGCATTCTGCCGGATGACCTGGACGCCACCCACGCGCGGCTGCGCGAGCTGAGCGCTGAAGCCGATGTGATCATCACCTCCGGCGGTGTCTCGGTTGGCGAGGCTGACTGCCTGGGGCAGGCACTGCGCGGCGGCGGCAGTGTGGATCTATGGAAGTTGGCCATCAAGCCGGGCAAGCCTTTTACGCTGGCTACCTACGCCGGCACGCCCGTGCTCGGCCTGCCGGGCAACCCGGCGGCTACCCTGGTCACTTTTTTATTGCTGGTGCGCCCGTATCTACTGACCCGACTGGGGGCGATGGATACCGCAGCGCCTCAGTTTGAACTGCCGGCGGCCTTTGCCTGGGCCGAGGCAGGCACCCGCGATGAGTATCTGCGAGCACGGCTAGAGCAGGGCGCCGTGCAGTTGGCCGGTAACCAAAGCTCCGGTGTGCTCAGCAGTGCCAGCCAGGCCGTCGGGTTGGTCTGCGTACCGGCAGGGGAGACCTTTGCAGCGGGTGACCTCGTGCGCTATCTGCCGTTCTCCGGGCTGCTCGGTTAATCCCCGACTCCAAGCTTGGGCGGGTGGGGCGGGCAAAGCCGCAGGCGTGTCCGCATGCGGTGTGCTTCTGGTGGGCTGCGCTGGCCTAGTTCAATCGCCCAAGCCATCAATGTCAGGATTAAGGGCTGCCGGCGGGCACGCCTGCGGCTTTGCCCGCCCTACTACGGTATGCCTTTCTTGTAGTGTCAGTTGAGAAAGCAGTGTTTCCAAATTAGATACGCGATCATGACTTGTTACATATTTTGTTACGAGTATCATTCTGGCGTATTAATTCTCATCTGCGATTTCATCTCATGCTGATTCCCTTTCTTATCATGCTGCGCGAAGGCCTTGAGGCTGCGCTGATTGTCGGCATTATTGCGACCTACCTGCGCCAGACCGGGCGCGGCGCCTGGATGCCCTTGGTGTGGATCGGTATTTTCCTGGCGGTCAGCCTTGCCTTGCTGGCCGGTGCCGGCCTGCAGTTTGTCAGCGCGGAGTTTCCGCAACGCCAGCAGGAGCTGTTTGAAGCGCTGGTGGGCTTTGTTGCCGTGGCGATGCTGACCTGGATGGTGTTCTGGATGCGGCGCGCCGCCCAGGGGCTGCGGGGCGAGCTGACCGGTGCGCTGGATCAGGCGTTTGCTCACGGCCGCCAGCACACCTGGGCGTTGATCGGCATGGTGTTTCTGGCGGTGGCTCGCGAGGGGCTGGAGTCGATCTTCTTTTTGCTGGCGGTATTTCAGCAAAGCCAAAGCCATGGTGCGCCGCTGGGTGCGCTTTTGGGTGTGCTCTGTGCGGCGCTGGTTGGCTGGGCCTTCTACCGCGGCAGCCTGCGCCTGAACCTCAAGCACTTCTTCCGTTTGACCGGGCTGTTCATCCTGCTGGTGGCAGCCGGGCTGTTTGCCGGCTCGGTGCGCGCGCTGCATGAGGCGGGCCTGTGGAATCACGCTCAGGCGGTGGTCTTTGATCTGAGTGACTGGCTGCCGCTTGATACCGCACTGGGTAGCCTGTTCGCTGGCATCTTTGGCTACTACCCCACGCCGAGCGTGAGTGAGCTGGTGGCGTACCTCGGGTATCTGGCTCTGGCGCTGTGCGCCTTCTTCTGGCCGCGCGCTCAGGCGTTGCCTGCGCCTGCTGCGGCCCGGGGCTGATTGGCTCAGCGCTGTTTTCAACTGCTGTTTTCATCTGCTTGCGAGTGTCTTCTGATGTCTGATTCTCCTGTTTCTGCGCCCAGTCGCCTGGCCTTGCGGGCCGGGCTGGTTGCGGCTGCCTTGCTGATGCTGGGTGCGCTGGCGCTGTTCTATTTCTCGCTGGGCGGCAAGTCGGCCGGGCAGTCCGCCGACGGCACCGAGGTCACCGTTACCGCCAAGGGCTGCGTGCCCAATGCCATTTCGGTGCCGGCGGGCAAGCGGCGCTTTACCGTAATCAACGGCTCGGAGCGGGCTATCGAGTGGGAGATTCTCGATGGCGTGATGGTGTTGGAGGAGCGCGAGAACATCGCGCCTGGCATGCACCAGCAGCTCACCGCGCAGCTGACGCCTGGTGAATACGCGATGACCTGCGGCCTGCTGAGCAACCCCCAAGGCACGCTGACGGTAACCGAGGGCGACGGCAGCGAGCGCGTCACCGAAGTGTCTGCCCGCGCACTGATTGGGCCGCTGGCTGAATATCAGGTGTACCTGACCCTGCGTGGCCGCGCCCTGGCGCAGGCCGCCGAGCAGTTGCAACAGCAGATCGCGGCGGGTGACCTGGCGGCTGCCCAGCACGCTTATCGAGATGCCCGCGCGGTGGATCAGCAGATGGCTCTGGCCGTTGGCCTGTTCAGTGACCTGGATCAGCGGCTCAACGCCCGTGCCGACTACTTTGCCCAGCGCGAGCAGGACCCAGAGTTCATGGGCTTTCAGCGCCTGGCTTACGGGCTGTTTGAGCAGAAAAGCCTGGACGGACTGCTGTCGGTAGCCGAGCAGCTCAATCACGACGTGGCCGATTTGCGTGAGCGGCTGCGCGCCGAGGGTGTACCCGCGCCGCAGCTGGCACGCGGTGCAGGGCGAGTGCTACAGGCCTGGCACGACCAGCAGCAGGGGCAGGCGCAGCTGAGCGAGCTGGCGCAGGCCGACCTGCTAAGTCTGCAGCAGGGCGTGGACAAGGTTGTCAGCCTGGTGGCGCCGGTGCTGGAGCAGGCGCACCCCGAGCAGGCGGCACAACTGGCCGAGGCCAATCAGGCCCTGGCTACCGAGGTATCCCATGGCGACGCACAACGCGTGCTGCCGCTGAGTGAGGCACTGGCTGAGCAACTGGCCAGCGTCAACCCGCTGCTCGCAGCGGCTGATCAGGAATAGAAAACATGAGTAAGCATGACCCTCAAACACAGGGTTGCCCGTTTGCCGGGCTGGATCGTCGACGTTTTCTGCAGGGCCTTGGCGCTGCCGGGGCCGGTATCGCGGCTGCGAGCCTGCTGGCGGGTCAGCCGGTGCACGCGGCCGAGGTGGCTGATGCCCCTACCAGCGCGACCACCGGGCAAGCCTATCCCTGGCACGGTGACAAGCAGCAGGGCATCACTACCCCGCGCCCGGCGGTAGGCATGCTGGTCGCCTTTGATGTGCTGGCCCGAGACCGCGACGGGTTGGAGCAACTGCTGCGCACGCTGAGCGAGCGCATTGCCTTTCTCACTCAAGGTGGCAGCTATGAGCAGCGCGACCCGCGCTATCCGCCGGTCGACTCGGGCATTCTTGGCCCGACCATCGACCCGGATGGGCTGACCATTACGCTGTCGGTTGGCGCCTCGCTGTTTGATGAGCGCTTTGGCCTGACTGAGGTCAAGCCGCGTCAGCTGGAGCGTATGACAGCGTTTCCGAATGACGCGCTGGACGCCGCGCGTTGCCACGGCGATATCTCGCTGCAGTTCTGCGCCAATAGTGAAGGCACCACCATTCACGCGCTGCGCGACATCATCAAGAACACCCCCGGCCTGCTGATGGTGCGCTGGAAGCAGGAGGGCAGTGTGCCGGTCATGGCGCCGCGCCCCGATGGCGAGACCGAAAGCGCGCGCAATTTTCTCGGCTTTCGTGACGGCACCGCCAACCCGCCAGCAGATGACCGCACCTTGATGCAGCAACTGGTCTGGGTTGACCTGAGCAACGACGAGCCGGCCTGGGCGCACAACGGCAGCTATCAGGCGGTGCGGCTGATCCGCAACTTTGTCGAGCGCTGGGACCGCACGCCGCTGCAGGAGCAGGAGGCCATCTTTGGTCGCCGCCGTGATAGTGGCTCGCCGATGCACGGCGGTGTCGAGCACGACCTGCCGCAATACGCCGGTGACCCGGACGGCAGCGTAACGCCGCTGGATTCGCATATCCGCCTGGCCAACCCGCGTACCCACGGCAGCGAGCGCAACCTGATCCTGCGTCGCCCCTTCAACTATTCCAATGGCGTCGAAGCCAATGGCCAGCTGGATATGGGGCTGCTGTTTATCGCCTATCAGGCTGATCTGCAGGCCGGCTTTATCACCGTGCAGAAGCGTCTGGATGGCGAGCCGCTGGAGGAGTACATCAAGCCGATAGGCGGGGGGTACTTCTTCACTCTGCCGGGCGTGCAGGCTGGCGATTATCTGGGCAGCGGCATGCTGGCTGCTGCCGATGCAACCCGTGATGCGTGACTGATATTCATCCGATCTTTCAGGAGACCAACATGCTGATTCCCCGTCGTGTTCTGCTTGCCGCCGCTCTGAGTCTGGGCGCGCTGCAGGCTCAGGCCGCCGTCGCGCCGCAGGAGCTGGTGGCGCCGATTACCGATTACAAACTCTATGTGCTCGATAACCTTGAGCAGTTCACCGAGCACACCCGTGCCTTTACCGACGCGGTCAAGGCCGGTGACCTTGAGCGCGCCCAGGCGCTGTATGCCCCCAGCCGCGTTTACTACGAGCGCATCGAGCCCATTGCCGAGCTGTTTGCCGATCTGGATGCCAGCATCGACGCCCGTGAAGACGACTACGAGCACGGCGTCCAAGACCCGACTTTCACCGGTTTTCACCGTCTGGAGTACGGCCTGTTCCATGAGCGCAGCACCGACGGCATGGATGTTTATGCCGATCGCTTGATGAGCGATGTGAACGACCTGGAACAGCGCGTGCAGGGCCTGACCTTTCCGCCGGAAGCGGTCGTTGGTGGCGCAGCTGCGCTGATGGAAGAAGTGGCTGCGACCAAGGTCTCCGGTGAGGAAGACCGTTACAGCCATACCGACCTGTGGGACTTCCAGGGCAACCTGGATGGCTCCAAGAAAATCTTCGAGCTGGTCAAACCCCTGGTCGAGCAGGACGATCCAGCCTTTGTCGCGCGGATCGAAAGCAACTTTGCCGCCCTTGAAGACACGCTGGCCAACTACCACCTGAGCGAAGGCGACGCCAGCAAAGGCTTCCAGACCTACGACAAGGTCAGCGAACGCGATCGCCGCGCACTGGTTGGGCCGGTGACGGTACTGGCCGAGGAGCTGTCTACGCTGCGCGGGATGCTGGGGCTGGATTAACCGCAGTTGACTGCGTTATTCCCGCGGGTATTGCACTTCGCCGCTATTCCCGCCGGTCTCTCACTGGTCATCCCCGCGGCCCCACACTCCAATGTCATTCCCGCGCAGGCGGGAATCCAGTGCTGCCTCGGAGCCCGGTT
>CEVI01035910.1_pt1 | contig 64143 bp, 63 predicted proteins | sample 531471 | NCBI WGS metagenome assembly CEVI01 (sample SAMEA2623513, study PRJEB7988) | marine metagenome | isolation source: saline water (ENVO:00002010), including
TCAGCGTTTCCGCCTAACCAAGGCCGCGCATTCTACGCTAACCTCATGTTCCGTCAAGCATTTTTTTGAAGTTTTTAACCGCTTCAAAACCCGCTTGAGCGACCCGAATTTGCTTTCGCTTTCCGGGTCAGGGAGGCGCATTCTACAGGATCAAACCCCGCTGTCAACACCTTCCAAACAACCTGATGAGAAGATCTCATCTCACTCAAAATGGCGTCTTTCGAAAAACCCTTTCGAGGCGGCGCATTCTACGCCATCTTGCCGGACTTTCAAGCCCCAGAATCAAGCTAACTTATTGATTAATAAGCGCTTTACCTGAGGCGTCCTACCCGGCAAGGAGGCGAATTATAGAGACTTCAGCGGGCGCGTCAAACCTTTTTCAACACAATGCGTGCAAATTTCTTTTTGCCCGCCTGGCAGACGTAGGCAACGCCTGGCTGGAACACGAAATCACGATCTACCACGACGCCATCAACCTTGACCGAGCCTGCATTGAGCAGGTCGCGTGCAGCTGCCGCATTCTTTGTCATGCCTGCACGGTTGAGTACCGCGGATACCGGCAGCTCACCATCGGCCTCAATCTCTACTTCAGGCAGGTCATCGGGCAGCTCGCCATCCTTCAGGCGGTTACCGGCAGAGCGGTGAGCATTGGCGGCGGCTTCTTCACCGTGGAAGCGTGCGACCAGCTCTTCGGCGAGCTTGATCTTGATGTCACGCGGGTTGGCGCCACCTTCGATATCACGCTTGAACTGCTCAATCTCCTCCATACTGCGGAAGCTGAGCAGCTCGAAGTAGCGCCACATCAGGCTGTCGGGCATGGAGACCAGCTTGTTGTACATCTCGCCCGGGGCGTCGTTGATACCGATATAGTTATTCAACGACTTGGACATCTTCTTCACACCGTCCAACCCTTCCAGGATCGGCATGGTCAGAATGACCTGAGGCTCCTGCCCGTACTGACGCTGCAGCTCTCGCCCCATCAGCAGGTTGAACTTCTGGTCGGTACCACCCAGCTCCACATCCGCCTGCATGGCAACCGAGTCATAGCCCTGAACCAGCGGATAGAGAAACTCGTGCACCGCAATCGACTGACCACCTTTATAGCGTTTGTCGAAGTCGTCGCGCTCCAGCATTCGAGCCACTGTGTACTTGCCCGCCAACTGGATCATGTCGGCTGACGTCATCTTGTCCATCCAGGTGGAGTTGAACATCACCTGCGTCTTGGCTGGATCAAGAATCTTGAACACCTGCTCTTTATAGGTCTCGGCATTGGCCAGCACCTGCTCGCGCGTCAGAGGCTGACGCGTGACGTTTTTGCCGGAGGGGTCACCGATCATGCCGGTGAAGTCCCCTATAAGGAACAACACCTGGTGACCGAGATCCTGGAATTGACGCAGCTTGTTGATCAGCACGGTGTGGCCGAGGTGCAGATCAGGTGCCGTCGGGTCGAAGCCAGCCTTGATGCGCAGGGGCGTGCCACGCTCAAGCTTGGCGCGCAATTCGCTCTCAACCAGAATTTCATCCGCACCGCGCTTGATCAGCGCCAACTGCTCGTCAACCGACTTCATACGTCCAGGATTCCTGTAGATTTTAGGTGGGTGGGTAAACCGGGGAACAAACCATACAACATTGCCTATCAATTACAAGCTGGGCCAGGCGGCAGGCGCCTAACAAGAATTGACGGTGGAAATCTGACAGACGGGACGAGCAAAAACTTGCCACGCGCGCTTTTCAATTATAATTTAGGAAGTTAGTCCACTTTATCTAGAATACTTCTACACAAGAGCGCTTATGGGATCTCCAGATAAAAAGTCACCGCGATACCCCAAAAGCCACCTCGTGGCCGCCAGTGGAATCGCCGCAGCGCTGAGCATCATCCTGCTCGTTGTCCCCACTACCGATGTAGAAGCCAAGAAGACCTTCGTTCAGCTTGAGCTTCAAACCCCAGAATCTGATGCCGCTGACGCCGACGCGTCACTGGCCCAATCGCCTGAACAACTAGACGCACTGGTCAGCGACGCAGTCACACTGCCCAAGCCGCTGGACATTGCCAGACAGGTGACCAATGCCGCGAAAGGCGAACCGATTGTCGCGGTTGAACCAGCAGCGCCGACCGAGCCGCAATGGCAACAACTGACCGTAGCCAGCGGAGATACGCTCTCTACCCTGTTCGACCGAGCCGACCTTGGTGCCAGCACCCTGCACGCAATCCTTAACAGCAGTGAAGATGCACGCCGCTTTACCCGGCTGAATGTGGGCCAGGTACTTGAGTACCAGACCGATGCAGACGGCCAGCTGCTGGCGATGCGCTCCAAGCTCAACGACCTGGAAAGCATCCGCGTCGAGCGAACGGCAGACGGCTTTGCCTTCAACAAGGACGTCATCGAGCCCGACGTTCGTGAACGCTATGTCCATGGCACCATCACCTCCTCGCTGTTCCTCGCTGCACAAAACGCTGGCCTCAATCACAACCTGACCATGCAGATGGCCAACATCTTTGGCTACGACGTGGACTTTGCCCGCGACATTCGCCAGGGCGACAGCTTCGAAGTGCTGTTTGAAGAGCTGCACGTTGGCGACAAGACTGTCGGCAATAACAACATCCTCGCCGCCCGCTTCACTAGCCGCGGCAAGACCTACACAGCCGTGCGCTACACCGACAGCAACGGCTACGCCAGCTACTACCGCGCCGACGGCACCAGCATGCGCAAGGCCTTCATCCGCACGCCGGTTGACTTCGCCCGCATCAGCTCCCGCTTCAACCCGGGCCGCCTGCATCCGGTACTCAACCGTATTCGCGCGCACAAAGGTGTCGACTACGCAGCGGCTACCGGCACGCCGATCAAGGCAACCGGTGACGGCCGCGTCGTCTCCGCTGGCCGCAAGGGTGGATACGGCAATGCCGTGGTCATTCAGCACGGTCGCAAGTACCAGACCCTGTATGGCCACATGAGCCGCTTTGCCAATGGCGTTCGCGCTGGCAGCAACGTAACCCAGGGCCAGATCATCGGCTATGTCGGCATGACCGGCCTGGCCACCGGCCCGCACCTGCACTACGAGTTCCGCGTAGACGGTCGCCATGTTGATCCGCTCAGCGTACAGTTGCCCGCATCCGACCCGATTCCGGCGAGCGAGCGCACGGCCTTCCTGGCCAGCAGCCAGAAACTGATGGCCGCCATGGATCAGAACCGCGCTACCCAGCTCGCAGCGCTGGAACCCTGATGTCGCAACTGCATGTCGGTATCATGTCAGGCACCAGCCTGGATGGCATCGACATCGCCCTATCCCGCTTTACCGACACGCACCAGGCAGACTGCCTGGGCGCACTCTGCATCCCCTTTCCCCACGACCTGCGCCAGCAATTGCTGGACCTGTGCAGCCCTGGCAGCGATGAGCTGTACCTGGCCGGCATCGCCGGCAACGCCTGGGCCCGCTTGGCCGCAAGCGGAGTCAATCAGCTACTCCAGCAGCATCAGGTCAGCCCCAAGCAGGTAAGTGCCATCGGCAGCCATGGGCAGACCGTGAGGCATCACCCAGACCAGGGCTTCAGCCTGCAGATTGGCAACCCGTCGCTGCTAGCCGAGCTAACCGGCATCAATGTGATAGCCGACTTCCGCAGCCGCGACCTGGCCGCTGGTGGCGAGGGCGCCCCCCTGGTTCCAGCCTTTCATCACTGGCTATTGAGCAGTGATGAGCAGACTCGCACGCTGGTCAATATCGGCGGCTTTGCCAATCTGACGGTACTGAGACCAGGTCAGAGCCCGTCGGGATTCGACTCGGGGCCGGGCAACGCACTGATGGATAACTGGGCGCTGCGCCATATCGGCACGCCCTACGATGAGAACGGCAGCTGGGCGCAACAGGGGCAGGTGCATGATGCCTTGCTGCAGCGCATGCTGGCCGACCCCTACTTTGCCCGCACCGGGCCCAAAAGCACGGGGCGAGAGTACTTTCACGAAGCCTGGCTGTCAGTGCATCTTCAACATGTACCGGGCGTGGCGGCAGCTGACGTGCAGGCCACGCTGGCCATGCTGACGGCAGTCACCATTGCCGAGAGCCTGCAGCAGGCGGCAGCGGAAACACGTGAGCTTTATGTCTGTGGGGGCGGCGCGCGCAACGCGCACCTGATGGAGTTGCTGCAACAGCAATTGCCTGCTCAGCAGGTCGCCTCGACGCAGGCGCTGGGTGTAGACCCGGATTGGATGGAAGCGATGGCCTTTGCCTGGCTGGCATGGCGCTTTGAACAACGCCTGGCCGGCAACCTGCCCAGCGTCACCGGCGCGAAGGGCGAGCGCATTCTGGGCGCGCTCTATCCGACCTGATCAGATCGAGAACGATGACCCGCAGCCGCAGGTGGTGCTTGCGTTGGGGTTGTTGATGACGAAGCGCGAACCTTCCAGACCTTCCTGGTAATCCACCTCAGAACCGGCCAGATACTGGAAGCTCATCGGGTCGACGATCAGGCGCACGCCATCGCGCTCGACAACGGTATCGTCTTCAGCCAGTTCATCATCGAAGGTAAACCCGTACTGAAAGCCCGAGCAGCCGCCGCCGGTGACGAACACCCGCAGACTCAACTGATCATTACCCTCTTCGTCAATCAGCGAACGCACCTTACTGACAGCGTTATCGCTGAAGATGAGCGGGGTGGGAATATAGACTTCAGGACTCGACATACAACCTCCGACGGCCAGGGCCGCAGCACAACAGGGCGGCCATTATCCGTTTCTCCGAGGTTTTTGGTCAACTATTATGACTGTCGACGCTGTCTTGGGCGGTGTCAGTGAAGGTCAAAAGCGCGGCGTTTTCTGTCATGCAGTTGAGCTGGCCACTGATCTGCGCCCCCATGACCATTTCCATAGAGCGGTAGTGCAGATCACCGCTGATCCGCGCCTTGGCGTCCAGCTCCAGGTGTTCCAGCGCCTGCACATCACCACACACCTGACCATTGATCACCACGTGGGGCGCCTTGATGCTGCCCTCGACGTAGCCGTGCTCGCTGATACGCACCAGGCCGTCCTGCGCCTCGATGTTGCCGACAACGCGACCGTCGACCTGCACCGCGCCGACAAAGCGCAAATCCCCGATCACTTCGGCATCCTGGGCGATGATGGTGGTTTTGCCGCTAAACCGGCCGATATCCGCCTTCTTCTGCTTTTCCGATCCCCACATCAGGGCGCTGCTCCTGTGACTGTCCATTCAAAAGACTGCTCAACCAGGGTCTCCCCCCCATGGCGGGCAGTCAGTGTGATCTGCTGCGGTACGAACCCTTCCGGCAGGCTCAACCTGGCCTGCTCACTGCGTGCCGGCACCACCTGAAAATAGCGGAAGTTCAGTGCCAGTGCATCCGCCTCCACCTCGGGCGCCAAATCGGCCAGCGTCAGGGTCTCGGCCTTACCATCACGCTCGCCACTGACCTCCAGGTCAAGGCTGGCTTCCAGCATCTCGCTTTCGTCCCCCACCCGGCTGACCATAACCTTATAGGCAAACACCTGCGGATCGTCTGTCGCATGCAATTCAAATGCCTGCACCCGCAGACCGGGCGTCATGGCGCTGGGCGCCAGCACGCCCTGATACTGCGCCAAGCTCTGCTGCTGGCGGAACAACTGCGCCTCCAGGTCGCTGATGACCTCCTGGCCCTCGGCGACCGACTCGCGCGCTACCAGCAGATCAACCTCCATCTGGTGATAGCGCTGGCGCTGCTCTTCCAGCTCTCGCATCAACTGTTGCTGTTGCTCAACCAGCAGATCCCGCTCCTGGGTAAGCGGCGCCAGATTGCGCAGGGCCGACTCCCGGCCAAGCCACGCGCTGACCGGTATGGCTGTCAGCAGCATGATCAGCACCGCCCGCCGCCAGCGCTGACGCGCGCGACTCTCACGCGGCGTGATGCTGACGTGATGGTCCCGATACGACTGGGGTCGGGGCCGCTTCAACTCGGTCATCAGGGCATCAGTGCCGGCTGCGCCAGACCGGCGCGTTCATCCAGACCAAACAGGATGTTCATGTTCTGTACCGCCTGACCAGACGCACCCTTGGTCAGGTTATCGATGACCGACAGCACCACCACGGTATCGCCGCCCTGCGGACGATGCACCGCAATACGGCAGACATTGGCGCCACGCACGCTGCGCGTTTCCGGATGGCTGCCGGCCGGCATTACGTCAACAAAGGGCTCATCGGCGTAGCGCTGCTCGAACAGCGCCTGCAGATCCACACTGGTATCGGCCACAGTCGCGTAGAGCGAGGCATGAATGCCACGAATCATCGGCGTCAGATGCGGTACAAAGGTCAGCCCGACCGGCTGACCCGCAGCGAGCTGCAAGCCCTGGCGAATTTCCGGCAGGTGGCGGTGACCGGCCACACCATAGGCCTTCATGCTTTCGGTCGCCTCACAGAATAGCGAGGGCACGCTGGCGCCACGTCCGGCACCGCTGACACCAGACTTGCAGTCGGCAACCAGGCGGGCCGGGTCGGCCAAGCCGGCCTCAAGCAGCGGAATAAAACCGAGCTGAGTGGCGGTGGGATAGCAGCCGGGCACGGCAATCAGGCGAGCGCCGCGGATGGCTTCGCGGTTGACTTCAGGCAAACCGTATACCGCTTCGCCCAACAGCTCAGGCGCACCGTGCGGCTGGTGATACCAGCGACTCCATTCCTCGGCGTCACGCAGCCGGAAGTCCGCCGACAGGTCGATGATCTTCACCCCGGTGGCCAGCAGCTCACCAGCCAGCGAGTGGGCAACGCCATGCGGAGTGGCAAAGAACACCACATCGCAGGCGCCCAGCGCGGCGACATCCGGCACGCTGAAGCGCAGGTAGTCGTAGTGACCACGCAGGTTAGGGTACATATCGGCGACACAGAGCCCTTCCTCGGATCGCGACGTGATGACCTCGACATGCGCTTCGGGGTGCTGGGCCAGCAGCCGCAGCAACTCAACACCGGTGTAGCCGGTTCCGCCTACAATGCCTACTTTGATCATCATTACGTCCTGATTCTCTGAGTCTTGTTTGAACAATGGGTGCGACAGCAGCGTAGCTGACGCCGCTTGGTCCCCTATGATAAAAGCGCTGACAGAAATTACCAGCACTGGCCCGGCGCCAGCGCGCCAACAGGAGACTCGTGTGTACCTCTGGATAAAAGCCTTTCACATCATGGCCGTGATTACCTGGTTTGCCGGCCTGTTCTATCTACCGCGTCTGTTCGTCTACCACGCCCAGGCCGAAGACGATGTCAGCCGCGAGCGCTTCAAGATCATGGAGCGCAAACTGCTGCGCGGCATCATGAATCCGTCGATGGTGGTCACCCTGCTGCTTGGCGGCTGGATGCTCTACCTGTCACCCGCCTGGCTCAGCCAGGGCTGGATGCACGCCAAGCTGACCCTCGTCGCCCTGCTGGTGGTGTACCACCACATGTGCGGGCGCATTCGCAAACGCTTTGCCGAAGACGCCAACACCCGCTCCCACGTCTACTACCGCTGGTTCAACGAAGCGCCGGTGCTCGCGCTGGTCGGCATCGTGATTCTGGTTGTGGTCAAACCCTTCTAGTCCGCCCGCACCGCCCGGTCCTGCGCCCACAGGCGCAGGGCCTGCAGCTTCTCCGCCATGACCACCGACAGCGGCGCCGTGCGGCTGATGGCATTGAGAATGTGCACACTGCTGAGCCGACCGTCACCGGCAGCGTTGGCGTACACGGCCGACACCACCGCCTGCTCGATTTCCGCCCCGGAAAAGCCCTCGCTGGCCTGCGCCAGCTGCTGCAGGTCAAACTGACTGGCGTCGAGCCCGCGCTTGGCCAGATGGATACCGAAGATATCGGCGCGAACGGCCTCATCCGGCAGGTCGACAAAGAACAGCTCGTCGATACGCCCCTTGCGAATCAGCTCCGGCGGCAGCTGGCTAACGTCATTGGCGGTAGCCACCAGAAAGACCCGTGACTGACGCTCGGCCATCCAGGTCAGCAGCGTGCCGAGCATGCGCCGGGATACGCCGCTGTCGCTCTGATCCGCCGCCACGCCCTTTTCGATTTCGTCAATCCAGAGCACACAGGGCTCCAGCGCATCGGCCATTTGTAGCGCATCGCGCAGGTTCTTTTCCGTCTCGCCGATGTACTTGTTATAAAGCCCGGCCATATCCAGGCGCAGCAAGGGCAGCCCCCACAAGCCGGCCACCGCCTTGGCCGCCAGGCTCTTGCCGGCGCCCTGCACGCCGACCAGCAACACGCCACGCGGGCGGTCCTGAGCCAGATCGGCCTGGGTAAAGGCGCTCTGGCGCTCAGCCAGCCAGTCTTTCAGCCGCTGCAGCCCGCCAACATCGCCAAAGCGCGCGGTCTGCTGCTCAAAATGCAGCACGCCGTCCATCCCCAACAGCTCAAACTTGGCCTTGTTCAGGGCCGGCAGATCGCTCTGGTCGATGGCGCCGTCATCAATGATCAGGTTACGCGCCAGACGACGCGCTTCATCGTGCGTGGTACCGCGCAGGTTGCGTACGACCTGCTGCAGGGTGCGGTTGTCTGTTCGTACACGTTCGCCCTTGTTGGCAGCGCTCCAGCGCACCGCCTCCTCACGCACGATAGCCCCCAGCTCTTCGTCACTGGGCATGTTCAGCTGCAGGCGCGCCGACAGCCGCGTGAGCTCCTGCGGCAGGGTCACAGCATGGCTGACCAGAATCAGCGTGGGTGCACTGACATCATTACTCATCGCCAGGCTTTTCAGCTGCCGGACAATACGCGGCGATTCGAGGAAGGGGTGCAAATCGCAAAAGACGTAGAGCGCGTCTTCCTTGCTGCGGCGCACGGTCTCCAGCGCGATTTCCGGGTCGCGGGTGTCCTGCTCATCGTCCACGTCGGTGCCAAACCCAAGCCGGCTGAGCCCGTCCAGATGATTCCAGGTGTACCAGGTCTGCGCCCGCTGCACCGCCAGCGAGCCGATGGTTTCCAGTACTCGCGGCTCCTGCCAGGACTCGATGATGACCAGGCGCACCCGCGAGTCCAGCACCAGCCCCAGATCATGAATATCGTTTTTCAACCCACGCCTCCTTTACCGCGCAGCCATCCTGCTGCGCCACGTCCCGATAGTGCCAATCCAATCGCCTGCGGTACACTGGCAAACACAGCGGTGTCCTGCCGCCCACCCAGCAAACCAAGGAGTGCAGCGTGGATTGTCTGTTCTGCAAGATCATCGACGGAAAGATTCCGTCCAAGAAGATATACGAAGATGACCAGGTATTCGCCTTTCACGATATCAATCCGCAGGCGCCCGTGCACTTTCTGGTGATCCCGAAAAAGCACATCGCCACCCTCAACGATGTCACCGAAGATGATCGCGCCGTGGTCGGCCACATGGTCTATGTCGCGCAGAAGCTGGCCAATGAACTGGGTTGTGAAACGGGCTTTCGCACCGTGTTCAACTGCAACGAAATGGGTGGCCAGACGGTCTACCATATTCACCTGCATGTACTCGGCCAGCGCCAGCTGACCTGGCCGCCGGGCTGAGACCACGCAGCGCCCCACTCTGACGCCGGAGCAAACATGAGCACACGCCACTACAGCTTTATCGACCGCCTGCTGAATCAGGCGGATCAGTCGCTGCGCACTCTGGTGCCCGGCGCAGCCCAGGCGCAGCGTCCGTCACCGGCGCAGCATCTGGCCAACGTCCCGCTGGATGCCGAGGAGCGCCGTCATATCGCCGGCCTGATGCGCATCAACCACACCGGCGAGGTATGCGCCCAGGCGCTGTATCAGGGCCAGGCGCTGACGGCCAAGCTGCCGGAAGTACGCGAAAAGATGGAACACGCCGCCGCCGAAGAGATCGACCATCTGGCCTGGTGCGAGCAACGGTTGGGTGAATTGGGCAGCCATACCAGCGTCTTCAACCCGCTGTTCTACGGCATGTCTTTCGGGATGGGTGCGGCGGCAGGGCTGATCAGTGATCGCATCAGCCTGGGCTTTGTTGCCGCCACCGAGCAACTGGTCGAGCGTCACCTGGATGACCACCTGAACCAGCTGCCGGAGGAAGATATCAAGTCACGCGCGATTCTGGAGCAGATGCGCGAAGACGAGATCGAGCATGGTCACGCGGCGCTGGAGGCCGGCGGCACCGTCTTCCCGCCGCCGGTCATGCAGGCCATGGCACTGCTCTCCAAGGTGATGACCAAGGCCACCTACAAGGCCTGATTGATTGCCCGCACGGTATCGGGGTGACGCAGGTGCAACACCCCGAACACCATCACCTGCAACAGGTGCAGGCCGGTTGAGCCAAGCTTTTTCAGCTTGCGATACATCAGCAGGCATTCCACCACGTGCACGCCCAGCACGATCAGTGCAATCAGATGCAGACGCTGCGGATTAGGCACCTCGACCAACCCCAGCAGGCTGAGGATCACCGTCAGCCAGAACGCCAGCATCATCAGCTTGGCCAGCAACATGAACACGCGCATGACAACTCCCTGTATTTTGTTATCGGAGTCTGGATAGTAGCGGTCAGTCTGCTGCTGCCAAGGGCCGGGCCAGCCAAACGGCTGACCGAGGATGCCAACGGCACAGTCTCAATCGATTTCGACGATCTCGTAATCGTGGGTTACTTCAACACCAGCGCGGCCCATCAGAATGGAGGCCGAGCAATACTTCTCGGCAGACAGCTCAACCGCCCGTTTGACGTGCGCTTCCTTCAGGTTCTTGCCGGTCACAACAAAGTGCAGGTGGATCTTGGTGAAGACCTTGGGCTCGACATCAGCGCGTTCGGCCGCCAGCTCGGTATGCACATCACGGATGTCCTGGCGGGCCTTTTTCAGGATGCTGACCACATCAAAGCTGGCGCAACCACCCAGGCCAACCAGCACGGTTTCCATCGGGCGAATGCCCATGTTGCGGCCACCGGCCTCCGGCGGGCCATCCATGACAACGGTATGGCCGCTACCGGACTCACCCAGAAACATGACCCCATCGACCCACTTGATCGTTGCTTTCATTTATTGCTCCCGCCGCAAAATCGCTCGAAGGCCGGGAGAATACCACAGGCACATGCGACAGTTACCCACACTGGTCAGGATGGTAAAAACTGGACATAATCCTGTTTGGTCTCACGCTGAGGCTTACACGGAAGCGCCGCATTACCCGCCGGCGCACTGACGGCCAGGACACGCTTTTAATGGTTTCAATCAACCTGACTCCTAAAATAAAAAACATCGATGCATTTCTTGCCCACTGCCATCGCCGCCGCTTTGCGGCGCGCAGCACGCTGATCCACGCGGGCGACAGCTCGGACAGCCTGTTCTACATCGTCAAGGGCTCGGTCACCATCCTGATCGAGGACGAGCAGGGCCGCGAAATGATCATCGCCTACCTCAATCAGGGTGACTTCTTTGGCGAAATGGGTCTGTTCGACCTGACACCGGCCCAGCATGACCGCAGCGCCTGGGTGCGCGCCAAGACTGAATGCGAAGTCGCCGAAGTCAGCTATGCCAAGTTCCGTGAACTGACCCAGCGCGACCCCGAGCTGCTCTACGCCGTTGGCCGGCAAATGGCCGAGCGCCTGCGCAAGACCACCCGCAAGGTGGGCGACCTGGCGTTTCTGGATGTCACTGGCCGCGTTGCCGGCACTCTGCTGGAACTGTGCAAGCAACCCGACGCCATGACCCACCCCGACGGCATGCAGATCAAGATTACCCGCCAGGAAATTGGCCGTATCGTGGGCTGCTCGCGGGAGATGGTAGGCCGGGTACTGAAGAGCCTGGAAGAACAAGGGCTGATCGAGGTCAAGGGCAAGACCATGGTGGTCTACGGCACCCGCTGACCGCTTCTCGCAACCAGCAAGCACTGACGCACAGCGGACGCCCCATCGCTGCGCGGTGCAGGCTGGCCGGTTTCTGCAGCCAGCCAGACGCTCATGTACAATCGCTCACCGGGCCACTTCTGGAGGAGCTGAAACATGGGTTTGAACAACGACTGGATGCAGCGCGACATTTCCGTGCTCTGGCATCCCTGCACCCAGATGAAAGACCACGAGCACATGCCGGTCATCCCGATCCAGCGCGGTGAGGGCATCTGGCTGCACGATTTTGAGGGCAACCGCTACATGGACGCGGTCAGCTCCTGGTGGGTCAACATTCTCGGCCACGCCAACCCCTACATCAACGAACGCGTCAAACAGCAACTCGACACCCTGGAGCACGTGATTCTGGCCGGCTTCAGCCACCCGCCGGTGGTCGAGCTGTCCGAGCGCCTGGTGCAGATGACGCCAGCGCCGCTGACCCGCTGCTTCTACGCCGACAACGGCTCCTCCTGTATCGAAGTGGCGCTGAAAATGAGCTTCCATTACTGGCTCAACACCGGCAAGCCACAGAAAAAGCGCTTTATCACCCTGTCCAACAGCTACCACGGTGAAACCCTGGCGGCGCTGGCGGTGGGCGATGTCGCGCTCTACAAGGAAACCTACCAGCCGCTGCTGATGGACGTGATTACCGTGCCCTCCCCCGACTGCTACTACCGCGAAGACGGCGTCAGCTGGGAGGAGCACAGCCGGCAGATGTTCGCGCACATGGAACAGGCGCTGGCCGACAACCATGAGGAAGTGGCCGCCGTGATCGTCGAGCCGCTGATCCAGTGCGCCGGCGGTATGCGCATGTATCACCCGGTGTATCTCAAGCTGCTGCGCGAAGCCTGCGACCGCTATGGCGTGCACCTGATCCACGACGAGATTGCCGTCGGCTTTGGCCGCACCGGCAGCCTGTTTGCCTGTGAGCAGGCCGACATTGCACCGGACTTTCTCTGCCTGTCCAAGGCGCTGACCGCCGGCTACCTGCCGATGGCGGTGTGCATGACCAACGACACCATTTACCAGGCCTTCTACGACGATTACGAGAGCATGCGCGCCTTCTTGCACTCGCACAGCTACACCGGAAACCCGCTGGCCTGCGCTGCTGCGCTGGCAACGCTGGACCTGCTGGAGCGCGACAACGTGATCGAGGCCAACAAGGCGCTATCAGCGCACATGGCCAAGGCCACCGCGCATTTTGTCGACCACCCGCACGTAGCCGAAGTCCGCCAGACCGGCATGGTGCTGGCTATCGAGATGGTCAAGGACAAAGCAACCAAAGAGGCCTACCCCTGGCAGGAGCGCCGCGGCATCCGCGTCTATCAACACGCCCTGAAGAACCAGGCCATGTTGCGCCCGCTCGGCAGCGTGGTGTACTTCATGCCGCCCTATGTGATTACGCCAGAGCAGATCGACCATCTGGCCAGCGTCGCCTGGGAAGGCATTCAACTGGCTACCCGGTACTGACGCCATGCGGGTATCGCGCTTTTATCTGGACCGCCCGCTGAGCGCAGGCGAGGTCATACTGGATGGCGATGTCGCCCACTACATCGGCCGGGTGCTGCGCCTGGCCCCCGGCGCCCCGGTGCAGATTTTCAACGGCAGCGGTCAGGAGTGGCCCGGGGAGATCAGCGCGGTCAGCAAGCGCGAGGTCAGCGTGCACCTGCAGGCGCCAATCGAGGGCATACCGGAGTCACCGCTGCAGACGCACCTGGGTCAGGCGCTGTCACGGGGTGAGCGCATGGACTGGGCAATCCAGAAGGCAGTCGAGCTGGGAGTGACTGAAATAACGCCCCTGTTTACCGAGCGCTGCGAGGTAAAACTGCAAGGCGAGCGCGCCGACAAGCGCCAGAGCCACTGGCAGCAGATTGCGATCAGCGCCTGCGAACAGTGCGGGCGCAGCGTTGTCCCGGTCATCCACCCCCCGGCGTCACTGCACGACTGGATGGCCGATCTGCAGGCCGAGGTCAAGCTGGTGCTGCATCACCGTACCGACCAGGACCTGGGCAGCCTCAGCGCACCGGTATCGGCGGCGCTGCTGATCGGCCCGGAGGGTGGGCTCAGCGCCAGTGAAATCGAACAGGCCGAGCGCGCCGGCTTTCATGCGGCCTGCTTCGGCCCGCGCGTGCTGCGCACAGAAACCGCGCCGATTGTCGCGCTGACCCTGCTGCAGCAGCTGTGGGGCGACTTTCGCTAGGGTCTGTCAAACCGCAACTGCTCAGCCGGCTGCGGACGGCCCAGCAGATACCCCTGCCCCAGGTGGCATTGCTCACCCAGCAACAGCGCCACCTGATCGGGATGCTCCACCCCCTCGGCCACCACGGCCAGCCCAAGACTGCGACTCAGCGCAATGATTGCCCGGCAAATGGTCAACTGCCGGCTATCCTGGTGCGCCTCGTGCAGAAAGCTGCGATCCAGCTTGATGATGTGCAACGGGAAGCGGTTGAGGTAGCCAAGGGAGCAGTAGCCGGTGCCAAAGTCATCCAGCGCAATACGCACCCCCATGTCTGCCAGCTCGCGCAAACTGGCCAGCACGTGCGGGTCATGGTCAATCAGCAGGCTTTCGGTGATCTCCAGCACCAGAGAGCTAGCACTCAGTCCGGTTGCCGAGAGTATCTGCTGTACCCGGTCAGCAAAGTCCACCTCCTGCAACTGACGGCCGGACAGGTTGACCGAACAGTACAGTTCAGGCGCCGAGCTCTCCTGCCAGGCGCGGGTCTGCCGGCACGCCTGCTCCAGCACCCAGTAACCCACCGGCACAATCTCTGCCGACTCCTCAAGTACCGGGATAAAGGCATCAGGGGACACCGGCTGGCTATCGTGCGACCAGCGCAGCAGCACCTCGACCGCCACTGGCGGCCGGCCCGGCTTGCGCAGGTCGAAGATCGGCTGGTAATTCAGCGTGAATGCCTCGTGCTGCAGTGCCTGCAGTACGTTGCTCTCAAGCTTGAGGCGCTGGCGCACCCGCTCCTGCATTGACGGGTCAAAGCGTTCAAACCGCGCCTTGCCCGACTCCTTGGCACTGTAGAGCGCCAGGTCCGCCGCCTGCAGCGCATCGTCCAGGCCCTGCCCCGGCAGCAGCGGCGCGACACCAATACTGGCGCTGACCACCAGGCAACGCTCACCAAAGCACAGCGGCTCACGCAGCGCTGCCAGCACGCGTGTGGCGACCTGCTCGGCGTCCTGCGGGCAGGCCAGGTCATCCAGCAGCATGACAAACTCATCGCCGCCAAAGCGCGCCAGTTGATCACCGGGGCGCAGGCAACTGCTCAGCCGGTCTGCCACATGCAGCAGCACCTTGTCGCCGGCGGCGTGCCCGAGACTGTCATTGATCAGTTTGAAACGGTCCAGATCGATGAACAGCAGCGCCGCATGGCGCGCGCCGGGGCGGCTCAACTGCACCGCCGTGCGCTGCAGTTCGATGTTCAGCTGGCTGCGATTGATCAGGCCGGTCAGCGGGTCATGACGCGCCGCCAGTTCCAGATCCCGCTGAAAACGCCGCCGCTCGCTGATGTCGGTTTGCGAGCCGGCAAGCCGGCGACGCCCCTGGGCGTCTACCTCGACGACGCCGCGCGTAAGCACCCAAAGATAACTGCCGTCGCTACGGCGCATTCGATACTCATGACGAATCCAGGGTGAGCCACCTTGCAGGTGCTGCTCAATAGCGGCCTGCAGATCGGCCTGATCATCCGGATGCACCCGTTCAAACCAGTGCATCGAACGCGGTCCAACCTGGTCCTGCGCCAACCCCAGCATGCTGGCCCAGCGCGCGGACACATAGAGCTGATCCTGTTGCAGATCCCAGTCCCAGATGCCGTCGTTGGCGCCACGCAAAGCATGGGCGTAGCGCGCCTCACTGGCCTCCAGTGCGCGATGCTCGGCATCAATATAGGCATCGGCAGCCAGGCTCATATCAAAGAAAACGATCTTCAACAGGCTGTCAAAATCTGTCAGCCGGGACTGCTGCTCAACACTCAGGCCATCAAACCAGCCCTTCAGTAGCTGGCTGAGGTAGAGCCGATAGGCGCCCAGATACCACTTCAGCTCAACGCCAACCTGCTCGTGGATATGGCCGATGCGCACCCGCTCTTCCAGATAGCTGTGATCAAGGGTGCCGCTGAACAGGCGGTCGTAATAGCCCTGCTGGCTGCGTTTAAGACGCTCGACCAACCCGTCGCCGCGCAGGATGGCGCGGGTTTCCGGGTACTGGCCCAGCCGCTGATAGAGCGCATCAACAAAGTCATTGCTGACTCGCCGCCCAAAAGGCCCCACGCGCCGCAGCCGGTCACCATCGGCGGCAGTCCAGTCCAGAAAATGAAGGCGCTGCTGCAGACCCTCTGCATCCAGCCCCAGTTTATCGAATACCGGTTTCAGCACGGGATGGCATCCATGTTGGTGATAACGCGGCCCGGCGGGCCGCTGCCAATGGTTGTTGTGCGTTTTTCAGGCAACAAAAAAGGCGCCTGCCGCCCGCGTGTTTCCACCCGGGCGCCAGGCACCTTGTCTTTCAGGCCCATACGTCCTGACCGGCAAAGCCGTTGCTGTCGTTTCCTGAACGCTACCCTAGCGCGGTTCCTCTGACAAGCTGCGCAGCAGCCCCTGCAGGCGGTAGCGCAAGTCCGCCAGCTGCCGTGAGCGAAACGCATGCCGCGTACGCTCCAGCGTGACAATCGCCTCCTCCAGCTCCGCCCGCACGCGCCCCGCCTGATTCATACGCTCGGGCTTGAGCCAGCGGCACAAGGGCGCGTCCTGGCAACTGTCTGGCTCGCAGATCAGCTGATACTCAAGCCCGGCCCGCTCCAGCGCCTGATCAATCTCGGCGCACCGCTCGCTCGCGCCGGCAACAACTACCTTGGGGGCGTCAATCATGGCTCGCACCAATAGTGTTAAATTGATCTCACATTCTACGCGCATGGGCCTGCAGCTCTAGCTCGGAGCAGCCCAATCTCGGCTTTGACTGACCTGCATCAATGATCGCGCCGCACCTGCCCACGCGCGTGCCAATTGACCCATCCCGGCCCCTTGGGTAATGTTCAGCCGTTTAATTCACCCCCAGCTGAGGTAACCATGGCCCGGAAGAAAACCGCAGTGGACTTTGAGCAGTCCCTTGGCTCGCTGCAGGCACTGGTGGAGCGCCTCGAAAGCGGCGATCTCAGCCTGGAAGAATCACTCGCTGCCTTCGAACAGGGCGTGGCCCTGACCCGCGACTGCCAACAGGCGCTCAGCCAGGCCGAGCAGAAAGTGCAGCAGTTGATGGAAAACAACGGTGAGCTGCGCACCGAGCCGTTTGACGGCGCCAGCGAATGAGCGAGTTTGTCGATTACCTGAGCCTTTGCCAGCAGCGCATCAACGCCTACCTCGGCACCCAGCTGAACACCCCGCAGCCCCGCCTTGAACGCCTGTACAGCGCCATGCGCTACAGCGTGGTCAACGGCGGCAAACGGGTGCGTCCACTGTTGGCCTATGCCAGTTGCGAGGCCCTGGGTGGTCAGGCAGAACAGGCTGACCCGGCTGCGGCCGCCGTTGAGCTGATTCACGCCTACTCGCTGATCCACGACGATCTGCCGGCCATGGACGATGATGACCTGCGCCGCGGCCAGCCGACCTGTCACCGTGCCTTCGACGAGGCGACCGCCATTCTAGCTGGCGATGGCCTGCAGGCGCTGGCTTTTGAGCTACTGGCTGGAGCCACACACTGGCAGAGCGCCACACGCCTGCAGATGGTGCAACTGCTCGGGCGCGCCGCCGGCCCGCAGGGCATGGTCGGTGGTCAGGCCATCGACCTGGGCGCGGTGGGGGAGCAACTGGACCTGGCAACGCTGGAGTCCATGCACCGGCACAAGACCGGCGCCCTGATCCGCGCCGCCGTGCAGCTGGGCGCGCTGGCCAGCGAACAGGTGGATGACGCCCAGCTGGCCGCGCTCGGGCAGTACGCCGAGAGCATCGGCCTGGCCTTTCAGGTGCAGGACGACATCCTCGACATCGAAAGCGACACCAGCGTCCTCGGCAAACAGCAGGGCGCCGATGTGGCGCGCGACAAGCCTACCTACCCGGCGCTGCTCGGGCTGGATGGCGCGCACCGCCTGGCCGATCAGCTGCGTGATCAGGCGATCAGCGCGGTCGACGGCTTCGGCCCTGCGGCCCAGCGCCTGCGCCAGCTGGCGGACTACATCGTCCAGCGGCGCTTCTGAAACAACCCTACGCGCAGTTGGGCTATTGCACGGCATCAGTTAAACTGCGCACTTGTTTTCCTGCCACTACGGTGGCAATCAGAGCCTTGTTTGATGCCCACCACTTTCCACGACATTCCGCCACAACGCCCTGCAACGCCTTTGCTGGACAGTCTTGAGGACACCGCGCAGCTGCGCGCCCTGGACGAGAGCCAGCTGGGCGAGCTGGCCAACGAGCTGCGGGCCTTCCTGCTGTGGAGCGTGGGCCAGACCGGCGGCCATTTTGGTGCCGGCCTGGGCGTAATCGAGCTGACCATTGCCCTGCATTACGTCTACAACACCCCGGACGATCGCCTGCTGTGGGATGTCGGCCACCAGGCCTACCCGCACAAGATCCTCACCGGGCGCCGCGAACAGATGGCCAGCCTGCGCCAGAAAGGCGGTCTTGCCGCCTTCCCGCGGCGCAGTGAAAGCCCCTACGACACCTTTGGCGTCGGCCATTCCAGCACCTCCATCAGCGCCGGTCTGGGCATGGCCATTGCCGCCGGACTGCAGGGCCTTGACCGCCGCACCGTGGCCGTTATCGGCGACGGCGCACTGACCGCCGGCATGGCCTTCGAAGCACTGAACCACGCCTCCGACGTCGAGGCCAACATGCTGGTGGTGCTGAACGACAACGACATGTCGATCTCGCGCAACGTTGGCGGGCTGTCCAATTATCTGGCCAAGATCCTCTCCAGCCGCACCTACTCGCACATGCGTGAAGGCAGCAAGAAGATGCTGTCGAAGATCCCACCGGCTTGGGAGCTGGCACGCAAGACCGAAGAACACGCCAAGGGCATGCTGGTGCCCGGCACCCTGTTCGAAGAACTGGGCTGGAACTACATTGGCCCCATCGACGGCCACGACCTGCCAACGCTCGTACGTACGCTAGCCAATATGCGCGAGCTCAAGGGCCCGCAGTTTCTGCACGTGGTAACGCAAAAAGGCCATGGTTTCTCACCGGCCGAGGCCGACCCCATCGGCTACCACGCCATTACCAAGCTGGAGCCCAAGCCCGCTGCGCCCACCGGCGCCAGCAAGCCCAAGTTCTCCAACATCTTCGGCCAGTGGCTGTGCGACATGGCCGAGCAGGACGAGCGCCTGATCGGTATTACCCCGGCCATGAAAGAAGGCTCCGACCTGATCGCCTTCAGCGAGCGCTTTCCCAAGCGCTACTTTGATGTCGCGATTGCCGAGCAGCACGCCGTTACCCTGGCTGCCGGCATGGCCTGTGAAGGCGCCAAGCCGGTCGTGGCCATCTACTCGACCTTCCTGCAGCGCGGCTATGATCAGCTGATCCATGACGTCGACGTGCAGAACCTGGATGTGCTCTTTGCCATCGACCGCGCCGGCCTGGTGGGCGAAGACGGCCCGACCCACGCCGGCAGCTTTGACCTGTCGTACCTGCGCTGCCTGCCGAACATGCTGATCATGGCCCCGGCCGATGAAAACGAAACCCGGCAGATGCTGACCACCGGCTACCTGCACAAAGGCCCGGCGGCCGTGCGCTACCCGCGTGGCACCGGCCCGGGCGTACCTATCGACCCGGCGCTGGAGCCCCTGCCCATCGGCAAGGGCCTGGTCACCCGCCAGGGCGAGAAGGTCGCCATTCTCTGCTTTGGCACCCTGCACCAGCACGCCATGAAGGCCGCCGACGCGCTGAACGCCACCGTTGCCAACATGCGCTTCGTCAAGCCGCTGGACCACGAGCTGATCGCCGAATTGAGCGCCAGCCACGATCTGCTGGTTACCGTCGAAGAGAACGCCGTGATGGGCGGCGCCGGCAGCGCCGTCAATGAATGGCTGCTGGCCGAGGGCATCAGCCTGCCGGTGCTCAACCTCGGCTTGCCCGATATCTACGTAGAGCACGCCAAGCCGGCCCAGATGCTGGCCGAGTGCGGCCTGGATGCCGCCGGCATCGAAAACGCCATCCGCGAACGCCTTGGCCGCCTCGGCTAAGGCTTGACCGCTCCCGGCGAAACGCCTAGAGTCCGCCCCCATCAAAACGCGTCAGGTGCCTGCCCTTTGAAGGGGCGGGTGAAACGGGAAGTCGGTTCAAGTCCGACACTGCCCCCGCAACGGTAAGAAGTCGCAGGCTAGCCCTGCAGCCGCAATCAACCGCCACTGTACCCACGGGAAGGCGATTGCGACCGACTTCAAGTCCGGAGACCGGCCTGCCGCCTTGCAGCACACCACCCTGTGCTGCCTGCCAACGTGACGCGGAGGGCGCCACCGGTCAGCACGGTCGCCGGTGTCACGCCTCGACCACTGCCCGCTATTGTCCTCGGCCCCGACTGATCCAGCCCCGAGGACACACCATGAAGAACGCCCTGCTCCTGCTACCCGGCCTGCTCGCCTGCGCCGTTGCCCAAGCCAACGATGCACTGACTCTGCCTGACACCATTGTTACCGCTTCACGCATTGAACAACCACGCGAAACCGCGCTGGCAGCCAACACCGTCTTCGACCGCGACGACATCGAGCGCCTGCAGGCACGCAGCGTGCCGGAACTGCTTCGTCGCGTCCCGGGTGTTCAGCTGAACAGCAACGGCGGCGTCCTGTCCTACTTTGTGCGCGGCGGCAACACCGCTCAAACTCTGGTGCTTGTAGACGGGCAACGCATCGCCTCGGCCACCACCGGCGGTGCTCGTCTGGACTACCTGAACATCGACAACATCGAGCGCGTTGAAGTGGTACGCGGCCCGCGCTCGGCTGTCTATGGTGCCGACGCCATCGGCGGCGTGATCCAGATTTTCACCCGCCAGGGCCAAGCAGGCCTGCAACCAACCATTCGACTGGGCGTCGGCAGCAACCACACATTCGAGCGCAGCGTTAATATCAGCGGTGGTAACGACAACAGCCGTTTCATCCTGGGGGCAACCCTGAATGAAACCGAAGGCTTTGACCTCACAGAAGATAACCTTGGCAACGACCGTGACAACGACGGCCAACGTACCAAGAGCTACTTCGCCCGCTTTGACCACACCTTCAACGAAGACTGGAGTGCCGGTCTCAGCGTCAACGACCAGAGCGGCAAAAGCGAATTTGACGATGCTTATGAGTTCAACCCGGCCAACCCGGAAAACCAGTTCCGCGTACGCGGCTATGCTGGCTACCTGCAAGGCCAGTTGAGCAGCAACTGGCGCAGTCGCCTGGAGCTGGGCAGCAGCGAAGACCGCAATAAAACCGTCGGCTCTCGCTTTAATGACGGCCAGATCACCACCGAGCGCCACTCCGCCAGTTGGTTGAACTACATCGATCTGTCTGCTGACCAGCAGCTCAACGTTGGGGCAGATTGGCAACGCGACAAGCTGGACGCCACCAATGGCTACACCAAGGACCGTCGTGAAAACATCGGGCTGTTCGCTCAGCACAGCTGGACCGGCGAGCGCATCAGCACCGAGCTGGGCGTACGCCACGACGACAACCAGCATTTTGGTGAGCACGACACTTGGAACGCCGCCCTGTCTATCCCCAGCGGCGATAGCCAGCAGTGGATTATCAGCTATGCCACCGCATTCCGCGCTCCCACGTTCAACGACCTGTACGCGCCGCCCGGCTGGGGTGGCAACCCAGATCTGGACCCCGAACGTTCCCGAACCTTCGAGCTGCAATGGCGTGCAGACCTGCTGGACAGCCAGTGGGAAGCCTCTCTTTATCGCACCGACATCAAGGACCTGATTGTCTGGGACTCCAGCACATTCCAGATGAACAACGTAGACGAAGCGCGCATCAACGGACTGGAGCTGGCAGTGACCACCGACCTCATGGGTTGGGCCTCGCGTACCGGCGTCAGCTTTATCGACCCGCGTGACCGTCAGACCGGCAAAACCCTGCAATTGCGTGCAAAACGCACTCTGACCAGCGACCTGGATCGTCAGTTTGGTGACTTCGGCGTGGGCGCGACCTGGGCGCTGTTCAGCGAGCGCTTTGCCAATGCCGCCAACAGCAGCACCTTGGCTGGATACGGCACTCTTGACCTACGCGCCAACTGGCAAGCTACAGCATCAACCCGCCTGGACCTGAAAGTCAGCAACGTGCTCGACCGCGACTACCATCTTGGCACCTACCAGCGCGCCACCGGCCCCTGGCCTGCACCCTCTATCGACTACAGCTACAAGGAGCAAGGCCGCGCTGCGCTGCTGAGCGTGACCTGGACCCCGCAGCTGTAAGCATCACCCGCAGCCCATGCCGTACCAACCAACCCCGCCCCGTGCGGGGTTTGTTTTTGGGAAGGTCGAGTTCCAACTCGGCCTGGGGCCGTCAGCATAGCCCTTGGTCGAGTTGGAACTCGACCCTCCCGGCATCCGCGCCTCCCTGCATGAACTCCAGCACAGCCCGTCGCTGCAACTTGCCGCCCGGCACCGGGGTTCAGGCATAATGCGTCTTTGTCCGAACCGGAATTCGACGCCAGATGTTTTTTACCAACGAGCGACTGCAGTTTTTCCGCCCGCTCACCAGCAAATACCGCGAACAGATAGTCGAGTGCCTGCGCCTGCTGCACGAACGGCTGTACAGCGCCCGCGCCGACTACGGCGAATCGCTCAAGCGCGAGCAGGTGCTGGATATCTTCAGCGAAGCGCTGGAACGCGCGCCGCTACTGGAAAGCGAAGACGAAGATGCCAGCCGCTTCAAAAGCAACCGCGAGCAGGCCAGCTGGATTCTCACCAGCCTGATCGAAAACGGCTGGCTGGAGCGCCAGGTGGATCAGGCGACCTTCCAGTCAACCTACCCGTTCAGCCGCATGGGCCGGCTTTTTGCCCAGTCACTGGCCGAGGCTGATGGCCGCAACACCCGCACCCGCCACCGCAATACGCGCAACACCCTCAACGCGCTGTCGGCTTTTGCCGAGCACGGCGAGGTGTATGACCTGCTCGACGCCCACGAATACGCCGAACGCATCATCGCCGACTTCACCGACATCATCGCCGAGCTGGAAGAGCGCAAGCGCCAGCTGGTGCGTGAGGTAGAAGCGCAGCAACTGGTGCAGCAGGCCAGCGATCAGTTCTTCGACTTTATGGAGCGCCGCTTCCAGCCCGACCTGGCCGTGCGGCTATCGGCCGACAGCGTCGAGAAGCACCGCGAGCGCATTCAGGATGTGATTGCCCGCATTCGCCGCAAGCCGCGCGAATGGAAGGCCGAGGCCGAGCGCGAGCTGCGCCGCCTGGCGCCAGACCTTCTCGTTGACGAGCGCAGCTCGATTCTCTGGCAGTTGCTGGACGGTATCGAAGGCTGCCTGCGCAACGCCGCCGACATCATGCTGCCGGCCCTGCGCCGCACGCTGCAGAGTTTCACCCAGCGCGCCGACATCATCATCCGTCAGCTCAGCTACCTGCACAGCCAGAAGCACAGCGACATTGTTGGCCTGTGCCGCGAGCTGTCGGCCCTGCCCGCCGAGGAGCAGGCCGCACGCCTGAGCGCCGCCGGTGATGAGATGGCGGTAGTCAATCTGGCGCTGGTCGATCCGGGCCAGGTGAAGCTACGCGAGCGCCGCGAACGCCCGCCGGTGCACAGCCTGATGGAGAGTCTGGACGCACCGGAAGACGACACCCTGCGTACGCTGGCGGTCAATCAGTTGCTCGACAAGGCCTTCAACGTCAACGCCAGCGGCCTGCGCAACTACCTGCGCGCCGCCTTGGGCAGCGGCAGCCAACTGAATACCCGCGACCTGCCGATCAACAGCGCCACCGACCTGCTTGCCCTCAGCCACGTGATCGCGCTGGCCAGCGCCGAGCACGCCGCCAGCGGCCTGCGCGTGCGCATCGAGCCGAGCGGCGAGACCATCAGCAACGAAACCTATTTTGATCGCCGTGACGGCTTCATCATCGATCTGGAACATGACGAACATGCGTGACGCGCTGGACCACCACCTCAACGAACGCGGCCTGAGTGCCGAGGACTTTTCCGAGCTGATGATCCGCCTGCTCGACCGCGGCGTACTCTGCCGCGACGAAAGCAACCGCGAGGCAGAGCTCTACGACCGCTACCTGCAGGCCGCCGAACTGGTCGAGGACTATCTGTCGGTACTGCGCATCCGCGTGCTGCACGAGCCGCGCTTCAATCTGGTCCGGGTGTTCCCGCCAGGCGCGGAAGTGCCCGGTCTGGTCGATGCCGACGACAGCTTCGGCAGCGGCCTGCGCGAGCGCCTCAACCAGCAGGAGGTGGCGCTGATTCTGGTATTGCGCGCCGAGTACGACAAGGCTCTGCGCGAAGGTCAGGTCGACGAGTTCGGGCAGGTCATGCTGTCGCTCGAAGCGCTCAACCTGAGCAGTCGTAACCTGCTGGGGCGCTCGCTGCCGGAACAGCAGAGCGAACGTCGCAACCTGCTGCGTCGCCTGCGCCAGCTCAGGTTGATCCGTAGCCCCAGCGATGCCGAACTGGATAGCGGCGAAGCCTGGCTGACCATTCGCCCCGGCATCATCAGCCTGGTGACCGACAGCGCGCTGGCCCAGCTCGCCAGCCCCGAGATTGAAGACACAGAAGACCAACCGTCCGCCGAGGAGAACAACTGATGTATCTGAAGCGTTCGATTACCGTCAACTGGGGCAACCTGCCAGTCGAAGAGCTGGAATACGGCCCGGTCAACCTGTTCTCCGGCGGCAACGGCTCCGGCAAGACCACCGCAGCGGATGCCCTGCAAACGCTGATGACCGCCGCCCACGACAACCTGTTCAACTACAACCCGGGTCAGGACGAAACCACCCAGCGCGGCCGCGGCGGCAAGCAGGTGCGCACCCTTGCCTCTTACGTGCTTGGCTGTGACGACGGCGCCTACGCCCGCCCCTGGGATACCGACGGCTACATCGCCGGCGTGTTCCACCCGACCCGTGGCGAGACCGCCGAGCCCTTCACTGCGGTGATCGGCGTACGTGCCCATCTGGACGCTGCCGGCAGCAGCCGGCAGGCGCGGCAGGACGAACTGCTGCTGATGATCATTCCGGGCGAGATGCTGTCGCTGTCGCACTTTCTGCGCGAGCAGGAAGACGGCCGCCACGTGATCGCCGTGACCGAACTGCCGGGCCTGTTGCGCAAGCAGTTCAGCGCCCAGCAGATCGAAGTCTACGACCGCAAGAGCGCCTATCTGGCCCGCCTGTACGCCGCCCTGCGCGGTCGACGCGATGCGCTGTCGACCCGCGAGGCCAAGAACGCCGCGCGCACCTTTGCCAACTTCATGGCCTACAAACCGGTCAAATCCATCGACCAGTTTGTCGCCGAGGAAGTACTGGAGCCGCGCGAGTTTGGCGACACCATCAAACGCATCCGCGAGTTGCTGCGCACCGTACACGGCATGGAGCAGGAGGCCGCGCGCGTGCGTCAGGCCGTTGAGCTGCTGTCGCTGACCACCAGCCAGACCACCCAGTATCTGGACAGCTGGCTGGAGCGCACCGGGCTGGAATACGCCGCCGCTGCGCAAGCCTGGCAGAACAACCAGCAAGGCTACCTGGCCGCCAAGCAGGAACAGCAGCAACTCGCCAGCCAGCTCGAAGCCCTGCAGGAAGACCAGCGCCTGACCACCGAGCGCCTGGCGCAGGCCCACCACGAACTGGTGCAACTGGAAGCCCGCCGTCAGGGCATTCCGGCGCTGCAGAACAAGGATCAGCTCGAACAGCGCCAGCGCCAGCTGAGCGAACAACTGCGCAACGCTGTGCCCGGCCTGCTGACCCAGGCCCATCAGCGCGACCGCAACCTGGTTGCCCTGCAATCCGCCGGCGCCCTGTTGTCGCAACACAGCCTCAGCCAGGCGATTCCGCAGCTCGCCAGCCGTGGATGGCGCGACGCCAGCGCTGCAGTGCTGGCCGCCGAGCGCGAACCGGTCGCCGACCTCAATCAACTGCTGGCCCGCGACTGGATCGACCTGACTCCGCTGGACGCCGGCCTGGACGCCATTCGCAGCCAGCAACGCGCCCACAACCTGCTGGCCGAGCGCCTGCGCGATCAGGACAGCGAAGGCGCCAGCCTGCTGCAGCGCGTCGACCGCCTGGTGCAGGAGCGCACCAGCGCGCTGAACAACCTGGATCGTCAGGTCAGCCAGATTCGCCACCAGATCAGCACCCTGCAGAGCAGCCGTGTGACCTACCCCGCGTACGTCGAAGAAGCCCTGCTGGCGATCCGCAAGCAATGCCCGCAGGCCGACCCGCGCGTACTTTGCGACCACGTCGAAGTGCTCGACCCGGATTGGCAGATGGCGATCGAGGGCTACATCGGCGGCAGCCGCTACGCCATTCTGGTCGAGCCAGAATACGAAGCAGAAGCCATCCGCATCGTGCGCCAGATGAACAGCCGCGAGCGCAACCGCGCGCGAGTAATTCAGGGCAGCAAGGCCAAACAGGACGCCGAACGCATTAGCCTGCCAAACGACTCTATCCTGCAGGTCATGCGCTTCAGTCACCGCGTTGCCGAGTATTACTTGCAGGCGTCCTACGCCACGGTCGCCCGGGTGGCCGACGCCGGCGCGCTGCGTCAGACCCGCCGCGGCATCACCCGCGACGGCATGGGCTCTGGCAACTACGCGCTGTTCCGCTGCGATATCGACGACAGCCAACTGGTGTTCGGCGCCGCCGCCCGCGAGCGCAACCTGCGCGCGCAGGAACAGCGCCTGCACGACCTGGATCTGCAGCAGCACCAGCTGCGCCGCGAACTGGAAGGCCTGCGTGAGCTGGCCCGCCAGTTAGGCCAGATTGCCCCGCTCGATTACGCCGCCCGCGCCAGCGAGCTGCTCGACAGCCAACGCCAGCTGCGCGAGGTAGAGCAACAACTGGAAGCGCTCGACCTGGGCGCCCACCACGATCTGGAAGCGGAGCAGCAGCGGGTTACCCTGCGCCACCGCGAGCTGGAACTGCACGGCAAGGACCTGGACGTACAGCTCGGCCGCCTGCAGGAAAAACAAGTCAGCATCGGTCAGCGCATTACCCACTTTGCCGACCAGAGCGACGCCCTGCTCGATGCCCGCGACAAGGCCGAACAATACCTGCTGGATGCGGCTGCTCAGGTGCCGGGCCTCGACCCACAGGCGCGGCTGGAGCAACTCGACGCCATGCTGGAGCAGCGAGGCGGCCAGTTCGACTTTATCGCCGACGCGCAAGCACTGACCAGCAGCCTGCACCGCCAGGTCGCCGACCTGCAGCGCGCTATCGAGCACTATAACGAGCAGGCCCAGCCCGCCGATCAGGTACTCGCCGACACCCCGGCCGAGCTGCACAGCCTGGCGTTCTTCCGCCACGTTGGCGCACTGCATCAGCAGCTCGACAACCTGCACAACCGCCTGCGCAACAACGTGCTGCTGGCCAAGCAGGAGCAGCTCGCCAGCCTGCGCGACAGCTTCAACACCACCTTTGTCAGCGACCTCTGCCACGAGATTCATCAGGCCATCAACGACGGCCGTCGCACGCTGGAGCAGCTGAACAAGGAGCTGGAGCACCACCGCTTCGGCGCCGACCGCGAGCGCTTCCAGTTCGACTGGGACTGGCTGCCCGAGTACAAGGCCTACTGGGAGTTCTTCCGCGAACTGATCCAGATGCCGAATCTGGGCGACGGCACCAGCCTGTTCGACGATACCCTGTCCGAGCGCTCGGCCGAGGTCCGCGACCAACTGCTCGCCCTGCTGCTGGACGGCGACGAACAGCAAGCCCTGCGCGAGCTGGAACGCATCAGCGACTACCGCCGATACCGCCGCTACGACATCCTCAAACACCCGGAAGGCAAGTCTGCCATCCGCCTGAGCGAGTACGGCACCGGCTCCGGCGGCCAGCTGGAAACCCCGGCCTACATCATCCGCGCCGCCGCCGTGACCAGCGCCTTCCGCTTCAACGAGGGCGACAGCCACCTGCGCATGGTGATCGTCGACGAAGCCTTTATGCACATGGATGAAATCCGCTCGCGTGAAGTCATCGCCTACCTGACCGAGACCCTCGGCCTGCAGCTGATCTTCATCATGCCGACCAGCAAGGCCGGCCCCTTCCTGGAGCTGGTCAGCAACCAGTTTGTGTTCAGCAAGGTGCCCAGCAGCCAGCAGGTCGGCGAGCTGAACACCCGCGTGCTGCTCGACCGCCAGCAGCTCAACCGCGAGCGCGTGGCCGAGCTGTGGGCCCAGCACCGCCGGGTGATCCGTCAGCAGGGCGCGCTGGAATTTATGGAAGACGTGATCTGACCCTGTGAGTGCGTTGCCGGACACCCCGGCAACGCATTGCAGCGGTAGATGCCAAACACCGCACATTCACCCGAATAGTCGATTGTCCCACCCGCCAACACCCCGCAGGATCAGCGCAGGCACACCTGCAGCCAGAGGGAATTGGCATGTCCGGCAAACCCGCCGCACGACTCGGCGACCCCACACAATGCCCACAGACCGGCCACGGCGCCCGCGCCATCGCCAGCGGCGCCCCCAATGTGCTGTTCAACGGCAAGCCCGCCGCACGCCTGGGTGACAGCACCACCTGCGGCAGCGCACTGGCCGGCCAGGTCATCCCCAACGTCCTGATCAACGGCCGCCCCGCAGCAGTGCTCGGCAGCACCGGCACCCACGGCGACGCCGTGATCGCCGGCTCCGGCAATATCTTCATCGGCACCACCGCCGGCAGCGCCAGCACAGCAGTACAGGCCGTCGGCGCCCTGGTGCGTACCCTGCAAGCGCTGTTCGGCGCGCCACTGGCCACCCGCGCCAGCATCGCCAACGCTGCCCCGCTACAGCGCGAGGAAGAAGAGGAGGAAGAAGAAACCGAACTGCCGCAAAAACAGCGCATCACCCTGCGCGTCGGCATGTTCTTCGACGGCACCCTCAACAACCTGCCCAACGCCTCCCTCACCGCCCAATGCCGCCGCGAAGACCTGGCCCAACTCGGCCCCGACGGCCTCGACGCCGTCACCCGCTTCTGCCAATCCCACGGCTACAACGACAGCAATGGCGATGCGTTCTTCGATCAGCGACCTGATAACAGTTATGGGAATGAGTTGAGCAATGTGGCGTTGTTGTATGAGCTTTATCAGGATGACTCACAGCGGCTTATAGAGCAGGCAGCCACGCAAGCCAGCGTAAAGGTCTATGTCGAAGGCGCTGGCAGCAAAGCGGGCGAGGAAGACGCCACCATGGGGATGGCGTTTGGGCAGGGAGAAACCGGGGTAGCGGAGCGCGTGGAGCAGAGTCCCGCCAAATTAAGGCTGACTATCGACAGCCTTATGGATAGCAACCCATCAATTAGCATTGAAAATATTGAGTTCGATATTTTTGGTTTCAGCCGCGGCGCAGCTGCCGCTCGCCACTTTGCCAACGAAGTGCTCAAAGCCAACAGCGGCGTCGTCTCCGAAAGCCTCAACCCCAAGGACCCAGCTTTCTCCCCCGGCTTCGCTCTCGACACCAACCTGAGCATCAACTTTATCGGCCTATTCGATACCGTGGCAGCAATCGGCGATCCAACTCGAGGCCACCCGAGCGTCGGGGACGACTACAACCCTGGCGTTAATCTGTACCTGCCGCCAGATTGCGCCCGTAAGGTTGTGCATCTCACTGCAGCCGACGAGCACCGCCACAATTTCAGTCTCAACCGCGTAACCGAGGCCCACGAAGAACTGGTGCTGCCCGGCGTCCACTCCAACTTGGGCGGCGGCTACCCCACCCTCAGCTACGAGCGCTTGATGCTCGGTACACCCGTCTTCTTTCTTAGTGATGAATACCCCTTAGACGGGCGCGCCCGGCACAAGTTGGTTCGCTCCGATGCGTGGTTGACACGGCAGCGCGAAGAGGCACTATTCCGCGAGCGTGGTTTGCCCGGAGATGGGCGCTTGGTGCTCCATGAACACGCAGTAAGACGGATGCCGAGGGCCCTCGTTCTGCTCAGCCTGTCAATCGAACGAACCGTCAGAGGAGAGCTGTCACGCGTGCCATTGAGAATCATGCATGCAAAAGGCCTGGAATCCACTGTGCCCTTTGACCCCATCAGCGAACACGACGACCGCTTTACCATCCCCGCAGACCTCAAAGCTATCGCGGACAAGGTGTATGGCGCCGCAATGAGCGGCTGCAGCCCCACACTAAGCAGAGACGAGCGTCGGTTTCTGCACAGTCGCTATATTCATAGCTCGGCCAACTGGGCTCCCGTGAAAGGCTTTATGGCCAACAAGCCGCGCAACGGTTTTACTCGTGCTATTTATCCTGACCGGCAACCAGAGGAATATCCCGTTTGATCAGGCATATCGCGGTATCGCTGGCAGTCATTATTCTAAGCGGCTGCTCCGGCCTCAACAGCATGGAGCCATTCCCGCCCAAACCGGACCTACCATACGACGCTTGGTACATTGGCTTGCAAGCTCCAGACTACATGGAAGCCTGGGTAGACGGTGTCGACCTGACAGACGTAAACGATTTGATGTACGAACGTGTATTTGGGGGGGTGGCCTCAACACGATCGCCTGCGGGCAATAAAGGCGAGGCGCGCGGCTGGCCTGAACGCCCTGGCCCTGGTTCAAAGTTCCCAATGTCAGGTATCGACCTGCCCGAGAAAATAACCGTACGCTGGCAGTCCCTGGCGGAGCCGCAAGCATACCGAGCCAGCTTCTATATTTCGGAAGAGACAAGAGCTGAAATGGTTACGCCACGACCAACCTACTGTGCTTGGCGAGATGATCATGTAATCCATTACAGGCAAATAATCGCTATCGGCGTTGCCCCCGGTGGCATGGTCAAGGCCTGGCTAATGGGGCCATGCCTTGAACCAATCGAAATCGCCCACGTCCAAGGCGAAATCAACCCCGTCGGGCCCTACAACGGCACATCCAACGGCGAGTTCTACCGTCCACCCAGCCCCAATGCCCAACACTATATCGACACTCACGGCATCCCGTTTGGCAGCTGGTAGGCGCGCTCAGCCCTTCTTGCCCGGGCGCTGGTCCTTGACCAGCAGCAGGTTGTTTTCCCGTCGCAAGGTGAACAGGCCTATCCCTTCCACCAAGCCGCTGAACTTGCTGTAGCCGTAGTTGCGCGGGTCAAACTCGGGCATTTGCTTGGCCAGCTGACTGCCCACCGGGCCAAGGTTGGCCCAGCCTTCATCGTCAGACGCCGCCTCAATAGCCTGACGCAGCAGATTGCACAGCTTGGTGTCCTGGCGCAGCTCCTGCGCCGAGCGACGCTGAATAACCGTCTCCGCGTTCTCGGGGTGCTGAGTAAAGATTTCGGTGTAGATAAAGCGGTCGCAGGCGGCAACAAAAGGCTTGGGCGTTTTCTTCTCGCCAAACCCGTACACCACCTTGCCCGACTCACGCAGACGCGCGGCCAGCCGGGTGAAATCGCTATCGCTGGACACAATGCAAAAGCCGCCAAGGTCTGCCGAGTACAGCAAGTCCATGGCGTCGATGATCATCGCACTGTCGGTCGCATTCTTGCCGGAGGTGTAGGCGAATTGCTGAATCGGCTGAATCGAGTGCTCCAGCAGCGAGGCTTTCCACTTGCCCAGACTCGGCGTGGTCCAGTCACCGTAGATGCGCTTCACGCTGGCGACACCCAGCTTCGCCACCTCGGCCAGCAAGCCCTCAACAATCGCCGGATTGGCGTTGTCCGCATCAATCAGTACGGCCAGCCGGGTCGGCTCAATCTGCGCAGCCATCGCTTCACTCCCCTGTGTATGCAACTGCCATCTTGGCAGGGGGAGCCGCTAACGGACAAGCCCGCTAGCGCCTCACCAACTCACACAACCGCCCCACTCCCTCAATAATCGCCGGCGTCGGACGAACCAGCAGGTCGCTGTCCAGCACGTACAGGCGTTGCTGTTCAACGGCGGTCAATTGCGGGAAGCGGCGCCATTCGTCGAGCCAGCGCTCGGCGGTGATGCCGGCGTCGGCCAGGGCGATGATGGTGTCGGGGTTGGCGACCAGCACACCTTCACGGCCTACCTGTGGGGCCAGGCCGGTGAGATCGGCGAAAACGTTATCGGCGCCGCAGAGGCTGAGGGCGTCGGACAGCAGTTGGTCGCCGGCTACGGTGTACAGCGGGTTATCCCAGAGCTGCAGGAACACGCGTGGCGGGTTTGCGCCCTGCTGCGCTCGCAGTTGATCAAGCTGGCTGTTGAAGCTGCCGGCAAGTGCGGCGGCCTGCGCTTTACGGTCGAGCAGCTCGCCCAGTTGCAGGGTCATGTCGTCGATGTCATCGAGCCGCTGGGGGTCAAACTCGGCAACCGGGATGTTCCAGCTGCGCAGCCGCTCAAGTAATGCAGGAGGGTTACCGCTGGTCCAGGCAAGCACCAGATCGGGGTGCGTGGCTACGATGCGTTCGGCAGACAATGTGCCGTAGCTGCCGACGCGCGCGACGTTGTCGAGTTCGCCGTGCAGTTGACCATCATCCAGCACACCCACCAGCTGGCTGCGGGCATCGAGCTGCAACACCATGTCGGTCAGAAAGGGAGCAATGCTGACCACCCGTTCGGCGGCGCCCAGCGGCGCAGCCAGCCAGCACAGCAGGCAAAGGCCGGCCAGCAGGCGCATTCAGTCGACCCAGGCGGCCGGCGGACGGTACAGCAGCATGACACCGAGACTGACGATCACCAGCAGCGCCAGCGGGATGATCTCGCCCACACAGAAGTAGTGCACCAGTGCGACCAGCGCCGGCAGGGCCGCAGCACTCAGGCCCAGGCTCTGCAGGCGATGCAGGCTGGCCCAGGCGCCAGCGGCTTCATCGCTGGTGCCGAGGGCATCGACGCGAATCAGCGCGCGCTTGTACAGGCGGAAGCGCCATAGCGTCAGCAACAGCGTGGCCATGCCAAAGGCAAAAAGCGGTACAGCAGCGGCGTCGAACAGGCCGTTCCAGTCGCCCAACACCATGACCAGCAGAATCGGCAGCAGCAACACGGCAGCGCTGAGCATACGCCAGACGCTGCGCAGGGTACGCCAGTGGGGCTTGGGATCAAACATCGCCGGGCTCGGTTTCAGCCTGGTGCAGTTGGCCCAGCATGTGGCCCAGCTTGCCGGCCTTGGTGGCCAGGTACTTGGCGTTATGCGGGTTCTTGCCAAACTGCAGCGGCAGGCGCTGGGCCACCTCAACGCCAAAGCCCTGAATCGCCTTGACCTTGCGCGGGTTGTTGGTCAGCAGTTTGAGGCTGGTGATGCCCAGATGGTCGAGCATCGGCTTGCAGATGCCGTAGTCGCGCTGATCAGCGCCAAAGCCCAGCAGCTCGTTGGCTTCGACGGTATCGGCGCCGCCGTCCTGCAGGTGGTAGGCGCGAATCTTGTTCATCAGACCGATGCCGCGGCCTTCCTGGCGCAGGTACAGCAGCGCGCCACGGCCTTCGTCGGCGATGGCCTTAAGCGCGGCTTCCAGCTGAAAGCCGCAGTCACAGCGCAGGCTGAACAGGGCATCGCCGGTCAGGCATTCGGAGTGCAGGCGCCCGAGGACCGGCTGGCCATCAGACACATTACCCATCGTCAGCACCACATGCTCCTTGCCGGTCGCTTCTTCCAGGAAGCCGTGCATGGTAAATGTTCCCCACTGGGTGGGCAGCTGAGATGAAGCAACAAAGGTGACTGTCACACCGGTCTCCTGTACAGCCTTTGCAAAAAAAGGGCTGCCATATTAGCAGGAGAAGGCCGCGTGGGCGATCTGTGCGTTGCCTGGATAGTTGCGGTGAATGCTCAAGACTGCACTCAACCGAGCCGGCTCCGTGCTCAGAACTTGCGCTCAAGCAGCAGCAGGTTGTCGCGCTCGTCCATGCGCACGCGGCTCAGCCAGCTCATGCCCAACAGCACATCCAGTGGATAAGCGCCGTTGAGCACCACGCCCTGCACATTGGTCAGCTCGATTTCGCCCACCTTGACCCGCGCTAGCGAGACCCGATAACCATCGACCGCGCCGCTGGCCGTGGTGGCGCGAATCGGCGTGCCTATCAGCTGGTAATCAATGCCCATGCGCCGCGCCTGGTTGGCGTTCATGGCGACACTGGTGGCGCCGGTGTCGACCATAAAGGCAGTGTGGTGGCCGTTGATGGAGCCGGTCACCCGGAAGTGGCCGCCCTCACCGCGGGGGATGCTCACCTGCTGTCGTTCGGTCTGGGCAAAGCCTTCGGTGTATTCGCGTTGCAGGCCGAACTGGCGGGTCTGGCCGTCGATACGCAGGGTGGCGGTGTTACTGTCGGCGGCGACCAGCTCAACGCCCTGCACGGCGGGTTTGCCGACGCGCAGCATGTGACGGGCGCCATCGATATTGACCACCGCAGCATTGGGAAACAGGCCCACGACCCGCACATCAGACGCCGCCTGCAGCGCACTGGCGCTCAGCAGCAGCGTACCGGCCAGCAGGGTGGCCAGAGGAGAAGTTCTGCGTGGTTGAGCCATTGAGATGTCCTTTCCGCAATGCCAGATAAGGGCTACACCATAGCCAATAGCCATTCGCCCAGCAACAGCACCAGCAGCGCCATGACGCCGGCAATCACATCGTCGAGCATGATGCCCAGGCCGCCACCAACCCGGCGATCAACCCAGCCAATCGGCCAGGGCTTCCAGATATCGAACAGGCGGAACAGAACAAAGCCGGCGAGCAGCCAGGCCCAGCCGGTTGGCGCCAGCCAGAGCGCAATCCACACACCGACAAACTCGTCCCAGACGATACCGCCGTGATCGTGCACTCCCAGATCCGCTGCCGTGCGATGACACAGCCAGATACCCAGCAGCGTGGAGAGCAGAATAACCGCCGCATAGCCGCCCGGCGGCAGCTGCTGCCAGAGCAGCACAAAGGGCATCGCCGCCAGCGTGCCCCAGGTGCCGGGCGCGGGCCGAATGGCACCGCTACCAAAACCGAAGGCGAGAAAGTGTATGGGGTTGCGCCACACCGAGGCGGGTGTGGATTCGTGCGTGTCAGTCATCCTGACTCCTGAAATGTTGATAGCCACCGGGGCCGTCTACCGGCCGCATGCCGAGCCCCAGATCAAGCTGCACACCCTGCCCGACCTGTACCTGGCCAATGACGCTGACCCGCTGGCCGGCCTGACGCCAGCGCTCGATTTGCCCGCGCGCAGCGCGTGGCAAGGTGAAGAGCAGGACGTAATCATCCCCGCCGCGCAGCATCCAGTCCAGCTGCTGACGTTCTGGCCAGCTGCGCAGCGCGTCGGACATGGGCAACTGCGGGCCGTTGATCTGCAGGCACACGCCGCTAGCCTTGGCGATATGCGCCGCATCGGCCAGCAGCCCGTCGGAGACGTCCAGCCCGGCACTGGCGTGGCCGCGCAGCAGGGCGCCGAGTGCCAACTGCGGCAGCGGCCGCCAGAAGCGCTGGTGCAGGTAGTTCTGCTCAGCCATGGGCAGGCCTGCGGGCAGGGTCTGCCCCAGTACGACAGACAAGCCGGCCGCGCCGTCCCCCAGGCAGCCGCCGACACAGAGCAGGTCACCGGGCCGCGCGCCGCTGCGGGTCAGCGCCTGGGCAGCAGGCACCTGACCAAACACCGTCACACCGATATTCAAGGGGCCACGCGTGGTATCGCCACCGATCAGGTTGATACGGCAATCACGCGCCGCATCGCCCAGGCCGGCAGAAAACGCCTGCAACCAGCCCGCTTCGGCCTGCGGCAAGGTCAGCGCCAGGGTAAAGCCCAGCGGCTCGGCCGCCATGGCAGCAAGATCGCTGACGGCCACGGCAAGGGCGCGGTAACCCAGTTCGGCGGGGGGGCAATTGACGGGGAAGTGAACACCCTCGACCAGGGTGTCGGTAGAAATGACCAGCTGCTGACCAGCAGCCGGTTGCAGCAGCGCGGCATCGTCGCCGATGCCCAGGGCGACCGCCCCGCTGGCTGCGGCCCGCTGCAGTCGCTCGGTGCGAAAGTAGCGGGCAATCAGGTCAAACTCGTCCAGCGCCATGGCCGGGCGATCAGCGTCCCTTGCGGGCGGCGCTGACCTCAGCTTTGCGCAAACGCGGCGCCAGCTTGTCGAGGATGCCGTTGACGTACTTGTGGCCGTCGGTAGCACCAAAGGACTTGGCCAGCTCGATGGCTTCATTGATCACAACGCGGTAGGGCACGTCGATGCGCTTGAGCAGCTCGTACACGCCCAGACGCAGGACCGCCAGCTCGATCGGGTCGAGCTCCTTGATGTCGCGATCCAGCACCACGCCGAGTTCGCCATCAATGTCGCCAAGGTTGCGCGGCACGCCGGTCAGCAGCTCGTGGAAGTAGGCGCCGTCCACCTTGCTGAAATCGTTATCGGTGCGAAACTGCGCCTCGATATCGGAGATCGGCAGATCGGCCATATGCCAGGCGTACAGCGCCTGCAGAGCCAGACTGCGGGCCTTGCGGCGGGCCGATGCCTTGGGGCGACCGGCGGCGCCAGAACTCTGCTGATCGTCCATCAGGCCTCCAGCTGCTTGATCACGCTGACCATTTCATAGGCAGACATGGCCGCTTCTGCGCCCTTGTTGCCGGCCTTGGTGCCGGAGCGCTCGATGGCCTGCTCGATGCTGTCGACGGTCAGCACGCCAAAGGCGACCGGGATACCGTATTCCAGCGACACCGCGCCAACGCCTTTCACGCACTCACCGGCGACGTATTCAAAGTGCGGTGTGCCGCCACGGATGACCGCGCCCAGGGTAACGATGGCATCGTATTGCTTGAGGTCGGCTACTTTCTTGACCATCAGCGGGATTTCAAACGCGCCGGGCACGCGGATGATGGTGATGTCGGACTCTTTCACGCCGTGGCGCTTGAGTGAATCTACAGCGCCCTCGACCAGGCTCTCGACGACAAAGCTGTTGAACCGGCCAACAACCAGTGCATAGCGGCCTTGGCCAGTTACAAAATCGCCTTCGATGGTACGGATAGCAGTCATGGGCACTCTCTCTGTGTAAAGAACCGGCAGGGCGCTAGGCGCTGCCGTAAATCAAATGGGTGAAGAAAACTAGCTGCGTTGCCATCGCTGCGTTAAAAACAGACTCAGAATGCTCATTTACAACTCGTAAAGTCGAGCGCGACTCCGATCACTTCTTCGCCTGTTTTTGCCTTGCGCTGGCTGCCTCGCCTACGTTTTCTAAAAAATTGGTCAGTCGCAGGGCAGGTATTCTACTACTTCCAGGTCAAAGCCGGATATGGCGTTGAACTTCATTGGCGCGGACAGCAGGCGCATCTTGCGCACGCCCAGATCACGCAGAATCTGCGAACCGGCCCCAACCGTATTGTAGGTCGAAGGACGGCGAGCCACCGGCTTGCCCTCGCCCAGATTGGCCACGTGGTCCAGCAGCGCCTCGGCATTGACCTGATTACCCAGCAGCAGCACCACACCGCGCCCTTCAGCAGCAACACGGCGCATGGCCTCCTGCAGGCTCCAGCGGCCCGGCTCGGGCACCAGGAACAGGTCGCGCAGCGGGTCGACATTGTGTACCCGCACCAGCGTCGGCTCCTCGGGCTGGATGTCGCCCAGGGTCAGCGCCATGTGCACGACATCGTCGGTGCGGTCACGGTAGGCCACCAGATTGAACTCGCCCAGCTCGCTGCTCAGCAGCTTCTCTTCGGCGCGCTCAACCGTGCGCTCGTTGAGCAGGCGGTAGTGGATCAGGTCGGCAATGGTGCCGATCTTGATGTTGTGCTGCTTGGCAAACTCTTCCAGCTCCGGGCGACGCGACATGCTGCCATCGTCGTTCATGATCTCGCAGATCACCGCAGACTCGCCAAAGCCGGCCATACGGGCCAGGTCGCAGGAGGCTTCGGTGTGGCCGGCACGCGCCAGCACGCCACCGGGCTGCGCCATCAGCGGGAAGATATGGCCGGGGCTGACGATATCTTCGGCCACGGCATTGGCAGCTGCAGCAGCCTGCACAGTGCGCGCGCGATCGGCTGCGGAGATACCGGTGCTCACGCCAACGGCAGCCTCGATGGATACGGTGAACTTGGTACCAAAACCCGAGCCGTTGCGCTGTACCATCAGCGGCAACTTCAGGCGCTCGCAGCGCTCCAGGCTCATCGGCATGCAGATCAGGCCGCGGCCGTAGCGCGCCATGAAGTTGATGTGCTCAGCCTGACAGGCCTCACCGGCCATGATCAGATCGCCTTCGTTCTCGCGGTCTTCGTCATCCATCAGGATGACCATCTTGCCGGCGCGAATATCTTCGATCAGTTCTTCGATGCTGTTGAGTTTCATCCGGCCCTCCGGGGGCAGGTTAATCAGGATTTGAGGAAACCGTTCTCGGCCAGAAAAGCCATGCTGATGCCGCCAGCGGTCGGCTCTGCGGCCTTCTCGCCGAGCAGCAGACGCTCCAGATAGCGGGCGATCAGATCCACTTCCAGATTGACGATGGTGCCGGGCTGGTAATCGCCCATGACGGTTTCCTGCAGGGTGTGCGGAACAATGTTCAGGTGAAAGACCGCGCCTTCCACCGCGTTGACGGTCAGGCTGGTGCCGTCCACGGTAATTGAGCCTTTTTCGGCGATGTACTTCGCCAATTCGGCCGGCGCTTCAACGCGGAAATGCCAGGAGCGGGCATCCTGATGCAGCGACAGTACCTTGCCGACGCCGTCGACATGGCCGCTGACCAGGTGGCCACCGAGCCGGGTGGTTGGCGTCAGGGCTTTTTCCAGGTTGACCCGACTGCCCGGCTTCAGTGACGCCAGAGCGGTACGGCGAATGGTCTCCTGGCTGACATCGGCCCAGAAGCCGTCACCGGGCAATTCAATGGCCGTCAGGCAGACGCCGTTGACCGCGATGCTGTCGCCCAGTTTAACGTCGCCCAGATCCAGCTTGCCGGTGCGCACGTACAGACGCACGTCACCGCCCTGGGGCTGCATGCTCTGAATCTGGCCAACCGCTTCGATAATACCGGTAAACATGAATTGCCTCGTTTTTGCCGTTGCCGGTCAGGAGACCAGCAGACCCAGACCATAAACAGCGACAAAGCCGAAGGCAAAGGCCATCAGCAACAGTCCAAAGCTGCGCAGGTAGGTCATGAATGTCAGGCCGGGCATCTTGCTCATGGCAACGATACCGGCAGCGGAGCCAATTATAAGCAGGGAACCACCCACACCAACAGCGTAGGTCAGCCCCATCCACTCGGCGATGGTCATCTGCAGGTCTGCCTTGAGCAGGGCGGCGGTCAGCGGCACGTTATCGATCAGCGCCGAGAGCATGCCCATCAGGAAGTTGGCGGCCATCGGCGGCATCAGGTCGTACAGCGACGTCAGGCTCTGTAGGGTGCCGATATACTGCAACATGCCAACCAGCAGCAACACGCCAAGGAAGAACAGCAGCGTCTCAAACTCGATCACCCGGATGTATTCCAGAATCGGGTCGTTGTCGATGTCTTCGTTGAAAAAGCGCGCAATCAGGAACATCAACGCCAGGCCGGTCAGGAAGGTCAGCACCGGCGGAATGGCAAAGAACAGGCTGAGCAGAATGGTCGCCACAATGGTGACCAGAAACAGCCCGCCAATCACCTGATCGACACCGCGCAGCTCGTGCAGCTCGCTGCGCTCGATGATCACCTCGTCGCCCATGCCGATCGACAGCAGCGCCGCCAGCAGCAGCACCGCCAGCAGCGCCGGGGCGCTGAGCAGCAGCAGGTTGGTGATCTCGACCTTGTCGGCCATAAAGATCATCAGCGTGGTCACGTCACCGGTGATCATCGCCACACCGCCGGAGTTGACCGCAAACACCACCAGCGTGGCGAAGCGCAGCATCTTGCGCAGCTCAAGGTTAAGGCTGAGTACCAGCGCCACCGACACCAGGGTGGCGGTGATGTTGTCGGCAATCGAGGAGAACACAAAGCAGAAGCCACCGGTCAGAAACAGCAGTTTGCGCTCGGTGATGCGCCCGGGAAGGATGCGGTAGATGACGTTTTCGATCAGCCCCTTCTTGTTCAGGTAAGCCACAAACGTCATGGTCGCCAGCAGAAACAGCCAGAGGCTGGCGATATCGGTGATGTTTTCGTTCAGCGCCCTTTGCACTTCGCCGCGAACGGCGTCGCTAGGCGCGGCAATAAACAGCACCAGCCAGGACAGCGCGCCGAACAGCAGCACCACCTTGGCCTTGTTTACATGAATGACTTCTTCAAGCACCACGCCCAAAAAGGCGATCACTGCCATCGCCAGGAGCAGTATCTGTACGCTGCTTTGCATTTGCTAACACTCTCAGGAAGGGAAAATCGGGCGTGCAGTGATGCGCCAGTCCTGGCCTATGGCTCGCATATCAGTAACGGCGACGTCCATCGCCTCGCTCATGCTCTCGAAGGGGAGCTGCATCAGGGGCCGCGCCTGGCTTCCAAGCAGGCGCGGTGCCATATACACAATCAGTTCATCGACCAGGCCGGCACGCCAGAAGGCGCCCGACAGCCCGGCGCCGGCTTCCACCAGCACCTCGTTGCAGCCGCGCTCGGCGAGGATCTGCAACACGGCCTGCAGATCGACCTTGCCGTCTGCACCGGGGACCGCCAGCAGTTCGCTGCCAGCGGCCAGATAATCATCGGCGGCCTGCTCGGCGCTGGTGCTGATCACCAGCGAGGGGCCTGCCTCACGGAAAAAACGCTGTTCCAACGGTACCCGGCGCAGGCTGTCGATCAGCACGCGCAGGGGTTGCCTTTCGGCGGCGGCCGCTGCTTCATCGCTCGGCAGCCCAAGTTCGCTGGCACGCACGGTCAGCGCCGAGTCATCCAGCAGCACGCTGTCGGCACCGCTGACCACCGCGCCGCTGCGCGCCCGCAGGCGCTGCACATCGGCACGGGCAGATGGGCCGGTAATCCACTTGCTTTCACCGCTGGCCATGGCGGTGCGCCCGTCCAGACTCATCGCCAGCTTGACGCGCACCCAGGGCAGGCCCTGTTGCATACGCTTGATAAAACCCGGGTTGAGCGCGCGCGCCTGCTCTTCGAGCAGCCCGCATTCAACCGCAATACCGGCCTCACGCAACCGCTGCAGGCCGTTGCCGGCCACTTGGGGGTTGGGGTCCTGCATGGCCGCGACCATGCGCGACACGCCCGCCTTGATCAGCGCATCGGCGCAGGGCGGGGTCTTGCCAAAGTGGCTGCAGGGCTCAAGGGTGACATAGGCGGTGGCGCCACGGGCACGCTCGCCGGCCTGTGCCAGGGCGTTTACCTCTGCGTGGCCTTCACCGGCCCGCACGTGCCAGCCCTCGCCGACCACTTCGCCATCGGCGACCAGCACACAACCCACTCGCGGGTTGGGTTCAGTGGTGTACAGGCCGCGCTCGGCCAGCATCAGCGCCCGGCTCATCCAGCTGCGGTCGGCAGCGCTCCACTCAGGCATCACTGTCGTCCTGCTCGCGGCGCGACAGGCGCTCGATCTCTTCGCGGAACTGATTCAGGTCCTGGAAGCGGCGATACACGGAGGCAAAACGGATGTAGGCGACTTCATCGAGCTGCTTGAGCTCACGCATGACCATCTCACCGACGGTCATGGCCTTGACCTCACGCTCGCCCGTGGCACGCAGGCGGTGCTTGATATGGCCGATGGCGGCTTCGATCTGCTCAACGCTGACCGGGCGCTTTTCCAGCGCGCGCTGAAAGCCGGCCCGCAGCTTGTCTTCATCGAAAGGCTGGCGACGGCCGTCTTGCTTGATCACCCGGGGCAGCACCAGCTCGGCCGTTTCAAAGGTGGTGAAACGTTCCTGGCAGGCCAGGCATTCGCGGCGCCGACGCACCTGATCACCTTCGGCTACCAGGCGCGAGTCGATCACCTTGGTGTCATGGGCACCACAGAACGGACAATGCATGCAGGATTTCCCGAGCGGATAAAAAACGGCCTACATAGTACTCCTTTGTAGGCCGGGGATAAAATGTATCAGTTTGTTACCCGCGCCGCCGTTGGATGGCGACGCGGGCCGCGTCAGGCGGAGGCCTGCAGCCAGCTGTCACGCAGCCGCCGCTTGGCCACCTTGCCGTTGTCATCGCGCGGCAGGCTGTCGACCACTTCAACCCGCTTGGGCACCTTGTAGCCGGCCATCTGCTCGCGGATAAACGCCTGCACCTGGCTACCACTGACCTGACCACCGGGGCTGGCCACCACAGCCATCAGCGACTCGCCGTACTCGGCGTCCGGCACCCCGAACACCGCGCAGTCGGTTACGCCCTGCAGGGTAATGAGTACATGCTCGATCTCCGCCGGGTAGATATTCACGCCACCGGAAATAACCATGTCCGATTGGCGGTCACAGACATACAGGTAGCCGTCGGCGTCCAGATAGCCGATATCACCCACCGTGGCCAGATCATCCAGCCCGGCCTTGCTGCGCGCAGCGTCGTTATTCAGGTAGGTGAAGTCCGGCACCATGGGCTGACGCACATAAATCACGCCCGGCTCGCCCACGCCGCACTCGCGACCGTCTTCGCTGACAATGCGAATACGCGTATCGGCAATCGGCCGGCCCACGCTCCCCGGCTTGCGGCGGGCGGACTGCGGGTCCTGCAGGGTGACCATGCCGGTCTCGCTGGAGGCGTAGGTTTCAAAGATCACATCACCCCACCAATCGAGCATCGCCTGTTTGACTTCCGGGGCGCAGGGCGCGCCGGTGGAGGCGACAAAACGCACGAACGACAGATCGTATTTGGCCCGCACCTCTGCCGGCAGGCGCAGCAGGCGCACGTACATGATCGGCACCAGGTAGACCACCTCGATGCGATGCTCGGCGATCAGCGCCAGCGTCTGCTCGGCATCAAAGCGCGGCATCAGCACCAGCATCTCGGCCTGCTGAATCGCCTGCTGGGTGAAGGAGGTTGGCGCGCTGTGGTACAGCGGCGCAGTCACCATGGCGCGCACCCCGGGCGTGATACCCCAGGCGATGCGGCACAGCTCGCGCATGCCCTCGGCCATCTGCGCACGCAGCTCCGGCGGCGGCGCCAGACGCACAACGCCCTTGGGCCGCCCGGTGGTACCCGAGGTGTAGGCCATATGAGCGCGTGGCGTGCGCTCGGGGCCGTCATAGGGCGTCTGCTGCGCCAGCCAGCGCTCGTAGTCACGGGCATCATCAGCGCCAGCATCGACTACCAGCACCTCCACCCCTGCCGGTACTGCATCACCCAGGGTGGCCAGCAGGTCGGCCTCGACGATCAGCACCTTGGCCGCCGAATCGTTCAGCAGATACGCCACCTCATCGGCCTTGAAGTGCCAGTTGATCGGGCAGTAAAAGCAGCCGGCGCTCTGGCAGCTCTGAATGGCATCGATAAATGCCGGGCCGTTGCGCAGCATCACGGCAAGTACATCGCCGTCTTCCACGCCCAAACGCGCCAGGCCACCGGCCAGCCGCAGCGCGCGGTCGGCCACCTCATCACCGCTGCGGCGCAGGTCGCCGCAGATGAGTTCAGCAGTCATCAGCGTGCTCCAAAGGGCTGGGTAATGCGCGCCATGCGTTCCTGCGCCTCGTGGTACTCGCGCTCCAGCTGGGCCACAGCCTCGGCGGCGGAGGTCACCTTGCCAATGCTGCCAACGCCCTGCCCTGCCCCCCAGATGTCGCGCCAGGCCTTGCTCTTGCTGCTGCCGCCGGAGCCGAACTTCATGCTGCTCTTGTCACCCTCGGGCAGATCGTTCGGATCCATGCCGGCGTTGACGATGCTGGGCTTGAGGTAGTTGCCGTGCACCCCGGTAAACAGGTTGCTGTAAACGATATCGTCGGCAGTGGTGTCGACCAGCATCTGCTTGTAGGCCGGGTCGGCGTTGGCTTCGTGGGTGGCGATAAAGCGCGTGCCCATATAGGCCAGGTCGGCGCCCATGGCCTGCGCGGCGAGAATCTGCTCGCCCTTGGCAATGGAGCCAGACAGGATGATCGGGCCGTCATAAAAGGCGCGGATTTCCGATACCAGCGCGAAGGGGCTGAGCTGACCGGCGTGACCACCAGCGCCAGCACAGACCAGAATCAAGCCATCAACGCCGGCCTCGATGGCCTTTTTGGCGTGTTTGACGTTGATCACGTCGTGGAACACCAGGCCGCCGTAGCTGTGGATCGGGCCAACCACTTCATTGGGCGCACGCAGGCTGGTGATGACGATCGGCACCTTATACTTCACGCACAGCTCAACGTCATGTTGCAGGCGGTCATTGCTGCCGTGCACGATCTGGTTGACCGCAAAGGGCGCCACCTTGGCCTCGGGGTTGGCCGCCTGGTAGTCGGCCAGCTCGGTGGTGATGCGCTGCAGCCATTCGTCCAGCACCTCGGCCGGGCGGGCATTGAGCGCCGGAAAGGAACCGACGACCCCGGCCTTGCATTGGGCAATGACCAGATCCGGGTTGGAGATGATAAACAGCGGGGAACAGATGACCGGCAGGCTCAGATTGCCTTGCAGAACGGCGGGCAGACTCATGCGTGCGCTCCTTTGGTGTTGTGATTGTTCCCGGACTATAAAAGCCCGCACGCTGCTCTACAATGTCCGCACTCAAGCCCAAACTGTTTACTGATAGGCAACAATATGGACATCAAGACCCTGCAGTACTTCAGCGCCATCGTCGAGGCCGGCAGCATGAGTGGCGCGGCGCGGCGCCTGGGCACATCGCGCTCCCACGTCAGTCGGCGGCTAAAGGCGCTGGAGCAGGACCTTGAAGTTCAGCTGCTGCGACGCACCACCCGCCGCATCGAGCCAACCCAGATCGGCTGGGCCATGTACGAACACGCTGCGCGCATCAGTCAGGAGCTGAGCGCGCTGCAATCCACCGTCGACAACCTGGGCCGTAACCTGCGTGGCCACCTGCGTCTGAGCGTGCCCTCGGCCCTGGGCCAGCAGGTACTGGGGCCGCTGCTGCTGGAGTTTGCCGAGGCCTACCCGGACGTCAGCCTGCAACTGACCTTCAGCAACCGCATCTTTGACCTGGTGGCCGAAGAGATCGACCTGGCTATCCGCGTCACCAATACCCCGCCCGACACGCTGGTCGCGCGCGACCTGGGGCCCATCGACTGGGTGCTGTGCGCCAGCCCGGCCTACCTGCAGCGCGTCGGCGCGCCGCAGCAGCCGGAAGACCTGCTGCGCTGCGCCATGGTCAGCGTCAAAGTAAGCGACCAGCGCCTGCCGCTGGAGCTGTCAGACGGCAAACACAAGCAGGTGCTGACCCTGCGCCCGCGCCTGCAGACCGAAGACATGCTGTTTCTGCGCCGCGCGGCCGAGCAAGGTCTGGGCTGCGCGCTGCTGCCCTACTACGCCGTGCGTGAAGAACTGGACAGCGGCAAGCTGCAGGCCGTGCTGCCGCAGTACCGCGCCCGGGTGGATGCCTGGGGCGACCACCTGTACCTGCTGACCGCACCCAACCTCTACCCCACGCTGGCAACCCGTGCGCTGATCGAGTTTCTGCGTAGCCGCCTGGCGGACATTCCGCTGACGCCCAGGCAGCCGCTTGCCGCTACAATGCCCTCCTGACCAGGAGCCTTGCCATGACGCTGCAGACACTCACCGACGCCCTCCATCAGGTCCTGCCCGATGCCGAGTTGACACCCACCCGGGTGCCCGGCCTGCCCGAGCTGGAACTCTGGCTGCTGGACCCGGCCAACCTGGACCGCGCCTTTGCCGCCGATGAAACCCGGCGCCTGCTGGAACACCCGCCCTACTGGGGCTTCTGCTGGGGCAGCGGGCTGGCCCTGGCCCGCTGGGTGCTGGGTAACCCTGCCGAAGTGCGCGGCAAGCGTGTGCTGGACTTTGGCGCAGGCTCTGGCGTGGTTGCCCTGGCCTGCCGCATGGCCGGCGCCAGCGAGGTCATCGCCTGCGATCTGGACGCCCCGGCCCTGCAGGCCTGCGCGCTGAATGCGCGGCTCAACGACATGCGCATTACCCTGTCAGACGACTACTTTGCCGTCAGCGGCGAGATTGACCTGCTGATCGCCGCCGACGTGCTCTACGATGTCGACAACCGCCCGTTGCTGGATCACTTTGCCGGCCGCGCCAGGCAGGTGCTGATCGCCGATTCACGGGTGCGCGATCTGGTGCACCCACGCTATCAGCGCAGCGCCATCCTGCCGGGACAGACCTGGCCGGACCTGGGCGAGCCACTGGAGTTTCGCGACGTCAGCTTCTACAGGCTTGACCCCGGCGCCAGCGCCCCCATATAAAACAGTCCCCCACACACGCTGCGGAATCGCCTTATGTCCTCGCCCTACCTGTTTGACGCCACCACCGATACCTTCGACCGCTATGTGCTCGAGAACTCTTTCCACAAGCCGGTGCTGGTGGACTTCTGGGCCGACTGGTGCGCGCCCTGCAAGGCCTTGTTCCCGGTGCTGGAAAAGATCGTCGACAGCTACCAGGGCGAACTGCTGCTGGCCAAGGTCAATTGCGATACCGAGGTGGGCCTGACCGAACGCTTTGGCATTCGCAGCCTGCCCACCGTGGTGCTGTTCAAGGACGGTCAGCCGGTGGAAGGTTTTGCCGGCGTGCAACCGGAAGCCGCCATCCGCGAGCTGCTGGCCCCGCACGTTGCCGAACCGCAGCCCGAGGAAGAAGCCGAGCCGGAAGCGGACCTGGCGACCCAGGCCCAAGCCCTGATCGACGCCGGCCAGCCGCAGGAGGCAATCGCCCTGTTGCAGCCAGCGCTGCAGGCTGAGACCGACGACGCCCTGCTCCTGCTACTGGCCCGTGCCCTGCTGGCCGACGGCCAACTCGATGACGCCGACAAGGTCATCAACGCCGTACAACAGAAAGACAGCCACAAGCAGACGCTGAGCGCGCTCAAGGCGCAGCTCAGCTTTGCCCGTCAGACCACCGACTTTGCGCCGCGTGACACCCTGCAGGCCCGCCTGGACGCAGATGCAAACGACAGCGAAGCCCGCTATCAACTGGCCCTGCTGGACCTGACCGCCGGCGCCAGCGAGCCGGCACTGGCCGCCCTGCTTGACCTGCTGCAACGCGACCGCAGCTGGGGTGACGGCGCCGCGCAGAAAACCCTGCTGCAGGTTTTCGACGTGCTGGGCGGCGACCACCCGCTCACAGTGCAGTACCGCCGCAAGCTGTACCAGACGCTCTACTGATCAGCACTTCCTTGATGTAGCGCCCCGCAAGGGGCGCGGCAGCCGAGGTGGTAAATACAGGGTTGCCATACAGCAAAAATGAAATAAGATAACATTTTCTTATTTCAGCCGGAGTCTTGTCATGCGCCGCACCCTGCTCGCCCTCAGCCTTGCCCTGCCTTTCAGCCAGCCCCTGCTCGCCGATGACCACGACCACCACCAGCACGGCAGCCTGGATGCCCATGAGCATGGCGTTGCCAGCCTGAATCTGGTGGTCGACGGCAGTCAGGTCAGCCTGGAGCTGGATAGCCCGGCCGCCAACCTGGTTGGCTTTGAGTACCAGCCCAGCACAGACGAAGACCGCGCGACCGTTGCCCGCGTCAAGGCAGCGTTGGAGCAGGCCGATGGCCTGTTCACCCTGACGGCCGCCGCCGACTGCCAGTTGCAGCAGGTTGAGCTGGACAGCCCGCTGTTTGCCGCGCATGACCATGAAGAGCGCGAGCACGAGCACGAGGATCATGACCATGACGAGCATGATCACCATGATGCAGATGAGCACGCGCACGACGACGAACACGAACACGAACACGAACACGGCGAGCATGCGGACATCGAAGGCCGCTTTGATTATGTCTGTGCCGCCCCCGAGCAACTTGAAGCCCTGACCCTGCCGTTGTTCAATGACTTCCCGGCGATGCAGCGCATTCAGGTGCAGGCCATCACCGCCAGCGGTCAGCACGGCGCTGTGCTGACCGCCGACCAACCCACCTTGCCACTGGACTGAATCAAGCAATGACCACACCACTGCTGCAGGTCACCGACCTGCAGTTTGCCTGGCCGGGCCAGCCCGTACTGCTGGATATCCCCGCCTTCAGCCTGGACGCAGGCGAACGCCTGTTTCTCAAGGGGCCGTCCGGCAGCGGCAAGACTACTCTGCTGGGCCTGCTCGGCGGCGTGCACCAGCCACAGCAGGGCGCCATCAGCCTGCTGGGTCAGTCACTGCGGCAGCTGTCTTCACTGCGTCGAGACCGCTTTCGGGCCGACCACACCGGCTACCTGTTCCAGCAGTTCAACCTGCTGCCCTACCTCTCGGTGCTGGACAACGTCACCCTGCCCTGTCGCTTCTCCGCCCTGCGGCGTGAACGCGCCCTGCGCCAGCAGCCGACTCTGGATACCGCCGCCGAACACCTGCTGCGCGAGCTGGGCCTGAGCGACGCCACCCTGCATCAGCGCAGCGCCGGTGCCTTGTCGATCGGCCAGCAGCAGCGGGTAGCCGCCGCCCGTGCGCTGATCGGCAGCCCCGAGCTGGTGATCGCCGACGAACCCACTTCGGCGCTGGATGCCGACAGCCGTGACGCCTTTCTCAAGCTGCTGTTCGATGAGTGCGAGCAGATGGGCAGCAGCCTGCTGTTTGTCAGCCACGACACCAGCCTGGCAACCCGCTTTGATCGCGCCCTGTCACTGGCCGAGCTCAACCGCGCCAGCAAGCCGGAGACACTCTGATGTACCTGTTGCGTCTTGCCCTGCAAAGCCTGGCCAACCGCCGCTTTTCTGCCCTGCTGACGGTGATCGCCATCGCCCTGAGCGTCACCCTGCTGCTGTCGGTCGAGCGCGTGCGTACCGAGGCCCGCGCCAGCTTTGCCAGCACGGTCAGCGGCACCGACCTGATCGTCGGCGCCCGTTCCGGCTCGGTTCAGCTGCTGCTGTATTCGGTGTTCCGCATCGGCAATGCCACCAACAACATTCGCTGGGACAGCTTTGAGCAGATCAGCAGTCAGCCCCAGGTCAAATGGGCCATCCCGCTGTCACTGGGCGACTCGCACCGCGGCTTTCGAGTGCTGGGGACCAATCAGGCCTACTTCGACCACTACCGCTTTGGCCGTGATCAGGCGCTGACACTGAGCCAGGGCAAGCGCTTCAGCGACCTTTACGATGCCGTACTCGGCGCCGATATTGCCCGCGAGCTGGGCTACCAGCTGGGCACCGAGCTGGTGCTGGCCCACGGCGCCGGCGCGGTGAGCTTCGTCAAACATGCGGACAAGCCCTTCCACGTTGTTGGCATCCTCGCCAAAACCGGTACGCCGGTAGACCGCACCATCCATATCAGCCTGGAAGGCATGGAAGCGCTGCATGTGGACTGGCAACAGGGCATGCCGGCACGGGGCGCCGGCCAGGTCAGCGCCGAACAGGCGCGTCAGCTGGACCTGACACCAACCGCCATTACCGCCTTCATGCTGGGGCTGGAGCGGCGTATCGACACCTTTACGCTACAGCGAAAAATCAATGAATTCAGCGGCGAACCGCTGCTGGCCATCCTGCCCGGCGTTGCCCTGCAGGAGCTGTGGAGCCTGTTAAGCGTGGCCGAAAAGGCGCTGCTGCTGGTCTCGGTCTTCGTGGTACTGACCGGGCTGGTCGGCATGCTGACGGCGATTCTCAGCGGCCTGAATGAGCGCCGCCGGGAGATGGCCGTGCTGCGCTCGGTGGGCGCCCGGCCGCTGCATATTTTCAGCCTGCTGGTGCTGGAAGCCGTCAGTCTGACACTGGCCGGCATCGCCCTGGGCCTGGCCCTGCTGTATGCTGGCATAGCCACCGCCAAGCCCTGGCTGGAGCAGCAGTATGGCTTGTTCCTGCCGCTTGCCTGGCCAACGCCGAGTGAGCTGAAGCTGCTGGGCGGCATACTCGCAGCCAGCCTGCTGATGGGCTGCATCCCGGCCTGGCGTGCCTATCGACAGGCGCTGCTGGACGGCCTGTCCATTCGCCTGTAAGTGACCGTCGAGACTATCAATGCGCCTGACTCATCTGCTACCCCTGACCCTCGGCCTGCTGCTGACCCTGCCGGCCTGGGCTGCCCGCGAACTCAGCTGGGATGATCTGGTGCCCGCGGGCACCGGCCATCTGTACGGCATGCCGCCTGCACAGCACGACGGACTGACGTCCGAAGGGCAGGCCAGCAGCAACCCGCTGGTGCAGAGCATGACCAACGCACCGACTGTCGCCGAGCTTGATGGCGAGAACGTCAAGCTGCCCGGCTACATCGTGCCGCTGAGCGTAGACCCGAACCAGCGGGTTACCGAGTTCCTGCTGGTGCCCTATTTCGGCGCCTGCATCCATGTACCGCCGCCGCCATCCAACCAGATCGTGCTGGTCAACAGCGAGATTGGGGTTGCCCTGGAAGCCACCTACGTCCCCTACTGGATCAGCGGGATCATGCACGTGGAGCAAAGCAGCAGCGAGCTGGCCAGCGCCGGCTACCGCCTGGAAGCGCAGGAAATCGAAGAGTTCAGCTACTAGGCTCTGAGCCGGTTTCAGACCGGGCAAGCGCCGCCTCGGCGGCCTGCTTCAGGCTTTGCAATTGGCGTCGCTGGCTAGCGTTAGCCGGCTGCACCCCCTGCAGGGTCTCCAGCGCTGCCTGCCACTGACGCTGCCGGTATTGCAGCCACGCCAGCTGCAGGCGGTCAGTGCTGTTGCCGCTGCGTGCCACCCGCTCCCAGGCAGCCAGCGCGCGCTCGTAATCACGTGCGCTTTGCCACAGATAAGCAAGACGGCGCAGACGATCAGCGCTACTGCTCAGCAGCCCCTCATCCAGCAGCGCCTGCATCAGGCGCGCTGCCTGCCAGGGCGCACCACTGTGCGCGTGCAGGGCGATCAGGTTTTCCAGATCAGTCGTTTCCAGTTCAATCCCGGCCTCGCGCGCCAGGCGCAGGGTCGCCGCAGCCGCCACCTGCTCGCCAGCCAGACTCTGCATACTCGCCAGCTGACGCCAGTTATCGGCGCTCTCCGGCGCACGCTGCAACAGCGCCTGCTGCCAGCGTACCGCCTGATCGAAGCGTTCCAACTCGTAGTTCATGCCCACCAGCAGGCGGTACCAGATGTCATCGGCAGCCGGGTTCTCGCGCACCACCTGCTCGGCCAGCGGAATGGCCTTGCGGAATTGCCCCAACTGGCGGTAAGCCTGCACCAGCAGCTGACGGTTGCTATCGGAACGCGGCAAGGCTTCCAGCTCCTTGACCGCCTCGGGGTAGCGCTGCTCCTGCATCAGCAGGCGAGCCAGATTTTGCCGGTCCTGCAAGGCGGCGGCATCTTCCAACTGCTGCTGAGCCAGCGCCTCGCGCAGCCAGTCGATCGCTTGGGTATTACGCTGGGAGGCGATGGCAATGTAGGCCAGCCGCTGGGTAACCAGCGCGCGCTCCAGGGTCCCGTTGCCCGCCTGCGGCAGGGCCGCCTCCAGCAGTTGTCGTGCCTTGCTCAGATCACCTGTAGCTTCTGCCTCGGTTGCACCCTGAATGGCAACGTACACTTCAGCGTCGATCTCCTGGGCCAGCGCCGGGGCGCTCAGCAGGCACAGCAACACTAACCAGCGCAGCATCAGCGGCGGCCCTCCAGACGGAAGTTCATGGTCTTGCTTACCTCGCGCGATACCGCCACGCCATTCTCCCGGCGTGGTGCAAAGCGCCAGCGGCTGACCGCGCGACGCGCCGCGCGATCGAACACGCCGGGCGGCTCGGCGCTGAGTACGCGAATGTTCTCGACCCGCCCATCGGCGTTGACGGTGAACTGCAGGGTTACCTGCCCCTCGATACCGGCCGCCTGTGCCCGGCGCGGATACTCGGGCGGAATATCCACCAGCGGGGTGACTTCCTCGGCATCACCCGGCGGCGGTGCGCTGGCCGGCGCCGGCGGACTGGGAGCGGGCGCCGGCGCAGGCGGAGCTGCCGCCTGCAAGGGTGGCAATGCCGGCGCCGCGCCCATATCAATGCGGGTATTGAGCTGCGGCACCTGGATATTAAGATCCAGCGCCGGAACCTGCGGGCTTACCTGGGGCTGCGGTGCGACCTCGGGCGGCTGTTCCGGCGGGGTCGGGCGCTCCGGCGGCTGCAAGGGGGCTGCCGGCTCGCTGCTGCTCTCCTGCACGCTGCGGGCGACGCCCACGCGCAGCAGCTCCGACGGCTCCGAGGGCGGGTCATTCGGTGGCATGATCAGCGCCAGCATCAACCCGAACAACAGCAGCGCGACCAGCAGCGCGCCGATGAAACTGCCCAGCAGTCGCATCAGGGCCCCGCCGTCGCAGCCAGGGCGACATCCTCTACCCCGGCCAGCCGCGCCTGATCCATCACGCGGATCACCAGCCCGGTACGTGCATCGGTATCGGCCTGCACCACCACCGTGCTGTCGGGCTGATCAACGCGCATGCGCTCCACCGCCGCCCGCACGGCGCGAATATCCACCGGCTTGTGATCCATCCAGATCTCGCCGTCGGCGCTGACCGCAATCAGGATGGTGCCCTTGGGCTTGTCGACAGCACTGTCGGCCGAAGGCCGCTCGATATCGATCCCGGTTTCCTTGACGAAGGAGCTGGTGACAATAAAGAAGATCAGCATGATGAAGACGATATCCAGCATCGGCGTAAGGTCGATACCGGCCTCGTCATCGGCGTTGGCGTGGTGCCTGCGCATGCGCATCGCAATTTCTCCTAATCGTGCTGCAGGCGGTCGGATAACCGCTGCAGCGCTCGCCGCGACTGCTGATCGAGTCGCGCCAGACAAAACAGGCCACTGATGGCGATCACCATGCCGGCCATGGTCGGCACCGTGGCACGGGACACGCCCGCCGCCATCGCGCGCGGGTTGCCGTTGCCGCTGAGGGCCATGACATCAAATACCTGGATCATGCCGCTGACCGTGCCCAGCAGCCCCAGCAGCGGGCACAGCGCGATCAGCACCCGCACCATCGGCAGATAGCGGTTGAGCTGCGCCTGCGCCTGCGCCAGCCAGGCGGTGCGGATATGCCGCGCGGCAGCACTGCGTCGCTCACCGCGCGCCTGCCAACCGTCGCAATAGCCCTCGGCGCGGCGCGGAAACACCAGCGACAGGTACCACAGCCGCTCCAGCATCAGCGTCCACAGCAGCACGGTGGCACCAAGAATGGTCCACAGCACCCAGCCGCCGCTATCGAGAAAGTCCGGCAGCCGCCACAGGACCTCAGTCACTGCGCCGCTCCCCGCCAAGGTGCAGGGCAATCAGCCCGGCGCTCTGCTGCTCCAGCAACTGGATCAACGCCTTGCTGCGCGCCGCGACCAGGCTGTGCAGGAACAACAGCGGAATAGCCGCGACCAGCCCCAGCACCGTGGTGACCAGCGCCTGCGAGATGCCATCGGCCATCATTTTCGGGTCACCGGTGCCGTACTGGGTAATCGCCTGGAAGGTCGCGATCATGCCGGTCACGGTACCCAGCAGGCCGAGCAGCGGCGCCACTGCGGCCAGCAGCTTGATCAGCCCCTGCCAGCGCTCCAGCGCAGGGATTTCGCGCAGGATGGCCTCGTCCAGCTTGAGCTCCAGCGTGTCCAGCTCTTCCAGCCGCGGACGGCTGCCAATAACGCTCAGCACGCGGCCCAGCGGATTGCTGTCAGCCAGCTGGTCCAGGTCCGCAATTTGTCGATCAACCCGGCGCTGTACCAATTGCAGCCAAGCCAGCCGCGCCAGCGCCAGCACAATACCCAACGCGCCCAAGGCGACAATGACGTAGCCAACGATGCCGCCCTGGGACAGACGCGTCAGCAGGTCCGGAGTGCGCTGCAGTTGCTCGATTACCTGGCCGCGCGCCGGGTCGATGGCGATCTCCGCCACCGCCTCGCGTGGCGCAAGAAAGTCGGCCAGCAAGCCCACGCCCTCGGGCTGGCGTGCAGCCACCTGCAACGCCTGGCTGTCGGTCTGATAAAGCAGATACTCATCGCCGGCAACCGCAACAAAGGGCCCGACTGCAACAACCGGCTGCGCCTGCTGGCTACCCTGACGGTCGATCAGCGGCGCGCTAAAGCGTGCCACCTCACCGCTGGCGTTCATGTCCTGCTGCAGCCGATACCAGAATTGCTCCAGCACCTCGACACTCGGAATACGGCTGCTTTGCGCCAGGGCTTCCAGCTCGCCCTGGCGTTCCGGGTAGCGGGCGTTGAGCAGGGAATCCTGCCATTGACTGAGGGTGTCGCCAGCGCCCTGACGTACCACGCCGAACAGCTCACCCAGGTTGCCGCTGCGCTCGGTCAGTTCCTGACGCAACTGCGTCAGCTCTTCGCTCTGTGCCTTGAAGCGCGCATCCAGCTCATCGGCACGCGCCTGCGCACTTGCCAGCTCGGCCCGCGCCTGGGAGAGGCGCGCTTGCTGCTGGTTGCGCTCGCGCAGGAAGGTTTGCTCGCGCTCACGCATGGCGGCCTGCTCGGCGCTGCGGGTTTCGCGGATCTGCTCCAGTAGCGCCTGCTTATCGAGGGACTGCGCCTGCACCAACGGCGCCAGACAACAAAGCATCAGCATCCAGGAAAGTCTTTTCATTGGGCGACCTCCGCGCTGACAGCCGGCATGGGCAAACGCAACAACTGCGGCGACTGCTCGTTGCGGGCGATGGCGATGCCGTTGCTGAGGGCTCGCCGGTAACTGGCTGGCAATACCTGCCAGCGACCAGCGGCGGTGTCCCAGTAGCCCTGCTCCTGGCCATCAAGGCTTTGATAAAAGAGCATCAGACGGCCGATGCGCAAAAACTCGACCACCCGCTCCTGCTCGCCAGCGGGCAACTGGCCGCGCCAGGCCTCCAGGGTGCGGCCATAGTCGCTTTCGATCTGGTAGGCCTCCAGCACGCGCCGGTAGAGTTCGGCCACGCTGATCTCGGGGTCAATCAGCAAATCCTGCAGGCGGGCAATACGGTCTTCGCGCTCATCCAGCAGAAACGGCATGTCCAGCGCGACAAAGGCCTCAAGCGATTCAATCATACGGCGAATGAGCGGCAGCATCTCGCGCTGGGTATCGGCCAGGCTGTCGATCTGCTGCTGCAGGCTGGTCAGCTCCTGTGCCTGCGCCTCCACCATCAGCTGCAGCCGCTCGCTGTAGTCGTTCAGCGCCAGCGCCTGATCCTGAGCCTGGGTATATTCCTCAAGCGCTGCGCGAGCAGCATCGTCAAGGTTGTCGATGCGCTGCTGCGTGGCAACCGCCTCGGCGGTGAGTTCACGACTTTCCTGCTGCGCCTGCTGCAACGCCTGCTGCGCCTGCACGCTGAGCGGCGCGGCAAGCAGTGCGACCAGCCAAACTGCTTTCATTCGCTGTTCCCCCGGCGAAGGCTGGCCTTACCAGCCCGTCAAAAAGAGAATGATTATCATCTTTGTACTAGAGTGTCTGCAACCGCGCTCTTGAACGGGGGTGTGGCAGCCTGCCGCACCCACCCGTGCCCGGCACTTGCTCCAGATCAATAGTCCGATCCAGAGCAGGCCGTAGAGTAGCAACTGTCCAACACATTAGGAGACTGAACATGTCCGCTTTTGCATCCCGCCTCGGCCTCGCAGCGCTCTTCGCCCCCGTCCTGCTGGCCGTTTCGGTCACCGCTCAGGCCCACCAGGCAGGCGACATCATCGTCCGCGCCGGTGCCGTTACTGTTGACCCGAAAGAGGATAGCAGCCGCGTCAAGGTTGGCGGCGCACCGCAGGCCGGCACTGCCGCCACCCTCAACAGCGACACCCAACTGGGTCTGAACCTGGCGTACATGCTGTCCGACAACTGGGCTGTTGAAGTGCTGGCTGCCACTCCGTTCGAGCACGACATCGGCACCAAAGGTCTGGGCGGCCTGGAACTGGGCTCCACCAAACACCTGCCGCCGACCATCAGCGTGCTGTACTACCCGATGGCCAGCAGCTCAGCCTTCCAACCGTACGCGGGCCTGGGCATCAACTACACCTGGATGTTCGACGACAAGCTGAGCAGCGAAGCAGAGGCCGCCGGTTTCAGCGGCCTGGACCTGGATGACTCATGGGGTCTGGCAGCACAGCTGGGTATGGATTACATGCTGAGCGACAAGGTAATGCTGAACGCCCAAATCCGCTACATCGACATCGAAACCACTGGCACAACCTACGCAGGCCCGACCAAGGTCTCCGTTGATGTCGACATCGACCCGCTGGTTTACATGGTAGGTCTGGGCTACAAGTTTTAAGCCGACCCTCACTCACGGCTGCACTTCCCCCTGGGGCCTTCGTGGTCTCAGGGGATTTTTTGTTCAGGGTAAGGCAAACAGCGAACCGCTCTGCGGCAAGCGAATCAGTGCGAACCCAGCAAGCCCGTCAGGCTGACACGCCAGGTGCGCGGCTTGATCCCAAAGGCATAGAGCAGCCGACGGCCACTGAGCACCGCATTGCGCGGCTCCAGCGCTGCTGCCGGCTGACTGTCAAACGGAATCGGCTCGATAACCGGCTCGCGCTCGAGCTGCCCATCCATCACCAGCTCCTGCGCCAGGGTGCGGGCAAAGCTGATCCAGCTGGCGACCTCGGCACTGGCGTAATGGTAGCAGCCGTACAGCTCGCTACCGCAGTCCAGCTGTTTGAGCCCGGCCAACACCACGCGCGCCATATCCTCCAGCGGCGTGGGGGTGCCCCGCCATTCCTCCGCCAGAGAAACGCTGTCGCCAGCCAGTAACTGCGAGACCAGCCGCTGCAGCATGCCCTCGGGCGAGCTATCCAGCACCCAGCTGAAACGCAGCAGCAGATGGCGCCGACACTGCGCCTCCAGTAACTGGTCAAGTTCGGCCTGCAGCGCGCCGTGGGCGCCGATGGGCGTCAGCGGATCCTTTTCGGTGTAGGGCTGCTCTTTGACGCCATCGAACACGCGCGTACTGGACAACCGATACAGCAGCAGATCACGCCCGGCGCACAGGGTCACCAGTTCGCGGGCAAAGACGCGCTCGGCCGCAAGCCCTTCCGGGGTCGGGTCCAGCACCTGAAACTGCTGATGGTAAAAACTCAGGTCCAGCACTGCGTCCGGCTGCAATGCATCGAGCCAGCCGGCTACCTGCGCCGGCTCCCAGCTGCCCGGCGGCTCCTCCACCAGCAGAAACTCGATATCCTCCAGCGCCGCCTGAGCAACCAACGCCTGACCCAGCAGGGACGTCTTGCCCAGCAGCAACACCCGCATTCGCATGCCTTGATGATCCTTGAATCTGAAACAGGCAAATATTGTGCAGCCTTTATGCCACCGCCGTCACCTGTCACATGCGAACTCGAGCGTTACTCAGGTGTAGGTGATCAGCTCACGGCGCTCCGGGCTGTCCAGATGGGGCACCGCGTTGAAGCCGGCCAGGCGCATTGCCCGCTGATTGAACACGCAGTGAATCAGCCCGGTGTTGCGCGTTTGCAGGTTCAGCTCAACCATGGTCTTGCTCGGCGCTTCCAGCAGCTGACGCACCAGCATGGCGATGGCACCACCGGAGCTGACCGCCAGCACTCGGCTGCCCTTGAAGTTGCTCATGATGTGCTCACGCGCGGTGAGGATGCGTTGCTCAAACTCGGCCCAGGTTTCCGGCAGGTCGCCTTCGAGCTCGCCCTCGGACCAGAGCACGATGCCCTGCTTCAGTCGCTTGAAAAAGTCAGCGACGGCGGGCTTTTCCGGCAGCGCCTGCTCCGGGTGCTGCGCCAGAAAAGCGTGCAGGATGGAGTGAAAGTCGAACTCATTGAGTTCGGCAAAGACCTGAAAACCGCTCGGCTCGATACCCATGCCGGCGCAGATGCCCTCGGCGGTCTCGCGGTGACGTACCATGTCGCCGGTCAGAATATGATCAAACTGCATCTGCTGGCTGGCAAAGTACTCGCCCAACAGGCGCGCCTGCAGGTGCCCCTTCTCGGACAGCTGATCGTAGTTGTCGCTACCAAATGACGCCTGACCATGACGCACAAAATACACTTCTGACATCTGAACCTTCCCGTACTGGAGTAACTGGGCAACCCGCTGCCCCGGAACGGGAGCTTTTACGAGCCATAAAAAAACCCGGCAGACCGGGGATGGCAAAATCCTAGGTCATGCCGGGCTGCGGCGACAGCTACATTCTAGAAGGGAATGTCATCATCAAAGCTGTCGTAATCCGGTGCCGACTGCTGCGGCGCCTGCTGTTGCGGCTGAGCGGCCGGCTGCGACTGCGGCGCGGGGCGCTGCGGGCGGGACTGGCCCATGCCCTGCTCACCACCACCGCCCTGGCGGCTGTCGAGCAGCTGCATCTGGCCGCCCATATCCACGACCACTTCAGTGGTGTAACGCTTGACGCCATCCTTCTCCCACTCGCGGGTCTGCAGGCGGCCTTCGATATACAGCTTGGAGCCCTTGCGCGCGTACTCGCCAACAACCTCGGCGATACGACCGAAAAACACCACGCGGTGCCACTCGGTGCGCTCCTGCATCTGGCCGGTCTGCTTGTCCTTCCAGCTGTCGCTGGTGGCCAGTGTCACGTTGGCCACGGCGTTGCCGTTGGGCAGATAGCGCACTTCCGGATCACCACCGACATTACCGATCAAAATTACCTTGTTTACGCCTCTGGCCATGCCATTCTCCTGCTGTACCTGGTGATCAAACGGGTGCTGCGACCCGGTTAAGTGCCTCACGATCCAATATCTTAGCGTCTACTTTCAAGTAGGCTGCTGCCTCCTCGGCAACAATCACGACGTCTGTCACACCTGCAACGGCCTGCAGGCGGGTGGCCAGCGCGGCATCGTCAAGACAGGCGGGGGACAACGCCAGGCGATAACTGGTCACATAAGGCGGTTCGCGCATGGTACCACCAATGACCAGCCACGACAGCGCCAGCAGCGCGCAACCGACGAATACACCGCCCAGCCCGAAGTGGGCGAACAGCCAGCCGCCGAACATGCCGCCCAGCGCCGCGCCGGCGAACTGGCTGGTGGAGTAGACGCCCATTGCCGTGCCCTTGCCCCCGGCCGGCGCGATCTTGCTGAGCAGCGACGGTAGCGTTGCCTCCAGCAAGTTGAACCCGACAAAGAACAGAATGATCGCCGCCACCAGCCAGGGCAGACTGTGCTGGCTCAACCAGAACAACGGCTGCACCAGCGCGAGTACCGCCACCGCGCCCAGCATGACGCGTTTCATCTGGCGCTGACGCTCGGCGTAAATGATAAAAGGCACCATGCCGAAGAACGACAGCAGCAACGCCGCCAGGTAGACCCACCAGTGGTCTTCCTTGGCCAGCCCGGCCTGCTGCTGCAGGGCCAGCGGAATCGCCAGAAAGGTCGCCATCAGAATCGCGTGCAGGCAGGCAATGCCGTAATTCAGCCGCAGCAACTGCCCGTTGGCCAGTGAGGGCCAGAGGGCACCGCGCACGACACCCGCGTCGCGGTGAGGCTGCGTCTGCTGCGGTGTCGGCACCGCCAGCAGCACCAAGACGATACCTACCAGTGCCAGGGCAGAGGTCGACAGAAAGACGCCGCCAAGGCCCGCCATCCGAGCCACGACCGGGCCGGCCACCATAGCCACGGCAAAGGCCAGACCAATGCTCATGCCGATCATCGCCATCGCCTTGGTGCGATGCTGCTCGCGGGTGGAGTCAGCCACCAGCGCCATCACTGCTGCGGCAATGGCACCAGCGCCCTGCAGCACCCGCCCGGCGATCACCTGGGTGATACTGTCGGCGCCGGCCGCAACCAGCCCGCCGGCAGCAAACAGCAACAGGCCGAATACGATCACCGGCTTGCGGCCAACCCGGTCCGAGAGCATGCCAAAGGGGATCTGCAAAAACGCCTGAGTCAGCCCGTAGGCACCAATCGCCATGCCGATCAGAAAGGGAGTCGCGCCCTGCAATTGCTGTCCCCAGGTCGCCAGTACCGGCAACACCATGAACAGGCCCAGCATACGAAAGGCAAAGACCAGTGCCAGCGACACCGAGGCGCGGCGTTCCTGGGGGCTCATGGAGTCAACCTGATGCATGACAGCTCCGGGTAAAAGCGCGGATATTACCACGCCTGCCCGCAGCTCGGGACGCGCACTGCGCTCTCGCGTCACTTTGCCGCCGGACCAGCGCAACCCGTATACTTGTACGCTTTGCCGGCGACGAGGTAAGAGTACTGTGGATACAATCCAGATACGGGGTGCGCGCACGCACAACCTGAAAAATGTCGACCTCGACCTACCCCGCGACAAGCTGATCGTGATCACCGGGCTGTCCGGCTCTGGTAAGTCATCACTGGCCTTCGACACCCTCTACGCCGAGGGTCAGCGCCGCTATGTCGAGTCGCTGTCGGCCTACGCGCGGCAGTTCCTGTCGATGATGGAAAAACCCGATGTCGACCATATCGAGGGCCTCTCCCCGGCCATCTCGATCGAGCAGAAGTCAACGTCACACAACCCGCGCTCCACCGTCGGCACCATCACCGAAATTTACGACTACCTGCGCCTGCTGTTTGCCCGCGTGGGCACGCCCATGTGCCCCGACCACGATCTGCCACTGACCGCCCAGACCGTCAGCCAGATGGTCGACCAGGTACTGGCCATGCCCGAAGGCAGCAAGCTGATGCTGCTGGCCCCGGTGCTGCGCGACCGCAAGGGCGAGCACCTGGCATTGATCGACGAGCTGCGCGCCCAGGGCTTTGTCCGCGCCCGCATCGATGGACGCATCTACGAACTGGACGAAGCGCCGGCGCTCGACAAAAAGCGCAAGCACAGCATTGAGGTGGTGGTTGACCGCTTCAAGGTACGCGAAGATCTGCAGCAGCGTCTGGCCGAGTCCTTCGAGACCGCCATCGGCCTTGCTGACGGCATCGCTATCATCGCCCCCATGGACGGCGAGGAAGGCGAAGAAATCACCTTCAGCGCACGCTTCGCCTGCCCCGAATGCGGACACTCGATCAGCGAGCTGGAACCGCGCTTGTTCTCCTTCAACAACCCCGCCGGCGCCTGCCCGACCTGCGACGGCCTGGGCGTGAAGCAGTTCTTTGATGCACGGCGTCTGGTCAACGGCGAACTGACGCTGGCCGAAGGTGCCATCCGCGGCTGGGATCGCCGCAACGTGTACTACTTCCAGATGCTCAGCTCATTGGCCGAGCATTTTGGCATCGATCTGGACCTGCCCTTTGATCAGATCCAGGACGAACACCGCAAGCTGATCCTCAGTGGCACCGGCAATGACAAGGTGCCCTTCCGCTATCTCAACGACCGCGGCGATGTGGTCCAGCGCGAGCATCCATTCGAGGGCATCGTGCCCAACCTGGAGCGCCGCTACCGCGAGACCGAATCCCAGAGCGTACGCGAGGAGCTGGCCAAGTACCTGAGCACCCAGCCCTGCCCGGATTGCCACGGCACTCGCCTGCGCCGCGAAGCGCGCCACGTCATGATTGATGGACGCAACCTGCCGGGCCTGACCACCCTGCCCGTTGGCAGCGCGGCCGACTACTTTGAGCAGTTGACGCTGGAGGGCAGCCGCGGCGAGATCGCGGAAAAGATCCTGAAGGAAATTCGCGCACGCTTGATGTTCCTGGTCAACGTAGGGCTGGATTACCTGACGCTGGACCGCAGCGCCGACACACTGTCTGGCGGCGAAGCCCAGCGTATTCGTCTGGCCAGCCAGATCGGTGCCGGCCTGGTCGGCGTCATGTACATCCTGGATGAACCCTCAATCGGCTTGCACCAGCGCGACAACGAGCGTCTGCTGGCGACACTGGTGCACCTGCGTGATCTGGGTAACACCGTGATTGTCGTCGAGCACGATGAAGACGCCATCCGCCTGGCGGACTACGTGGTGGATATCGGCCCCGGGGCGGGCGTACACGGCGGCCGCGTGGTATCACACGGCACCGCACAGCAGGTAATGGACGATCCGGCCTCGCTGACCGGCAAGTACCTCTCCGGCAAGGTAAAAATCGCTGTGCCCGCCGAGCGCACACCGCTGCGCAAAAACGAGTGGCTGCGCCTCAAGGGTGCCTGCGGCAATAACCTGCAGAAGGTCAATCTGGAGATTCCGGTCGGCCTGCTGACCTGCGTTACCGGCGTTTCGGGCTCAGGCAAATCGACGCTGATCAACAACACCCTGTTCCCGATCACCGCCACCGCGCTGAACGGCGCCACGACGCTGGAAACCGCCCCCTACGGCAGCTTCGACGGGCTGCAGCATCTGGATAAGGTGGTCGATATCGATCAGAGCCCGATCGGCCGCACCCCACGATCCAACCCCGCGACCTATACCGGCCTGTTTACGCCGATCCGCGAGCTGTTCGCCGGCACCCAGGAAGCCCGCTCCCGCGGCTATAAGGCCGGACGCTTCTCCTTCAACGTCAAGGGCGGGCGCTGTGAGGCCTGTCAGGGCGACGGCCTGATCAAGGTAGAGATGCACTTCCTGCCCGATATCTATGTGCCCTGCGACGTCTGCAAGAGCAAGCGCTACAACCGCGAGACGCTGGAGATCAAGTACAAGGGCAAGAACATCCACGAAGTGCTGGAGATGACCATTGAAGAGGCCCGCGACTTCTTTGATGCGGTCCCGGCGCTCGCCCGCAAGCTGCAAACCCTGATGGACGTGGGACTGTCCTATATCCGCCTGGGGCAATCAGCAACCACGCTGTCCGGCGGTGAGGCTCAGCGCGTCAAACTGGCTCGCGAGCTCTCCAAGCGCGACACCGGCAAAACGCTCTACATTCTTGATGAGCCGACCACCGGCCTGCATTTTGCGGACATTCAGCAATTGCTCGACGTACTGCATCGGCTGCGCGACCACGGCAACACCGTCGTCGTCATCGAGCACAACCTGGATGTAATCAAGACCGCAGACTGGATCGTCGATCTGGGTCCGGAAGGCGGCTCTGGTGGCGGTCAGATCATCGCCGCCGGCACCCCGGAGCAGATCGCGGCCGAAGCTGCCTCACACACCGGGCGCTTTCTTGGCCCGCTGCTGGAGCGCGACCGCGCCTGACCCGCATAGAGGAGCTGCCCCAAGGCGGCTCCTCACTTCATTCGGCACATCCAGCACCCAATCGCAGACACAAAAAAACCGGCCTAAGCCGGTTTTTTTGTCGTGCCTGACTAACTTACTCGTCAGCTGCTGCCGCTTCAGGGCGGTCAACCAGCTCAACGTAAGCCATCGGGGCAGCATCGCCAGCGCGGAAACCGCACTTCAGGATGCGCACATAGCCACCCGGACGGGTTGCATAGCGCTTGCCCAGGTCGTTGAACAGTTTGCCGACAGCAGCTTTGCTGCGAGTACGGTCAAACGCCAGACGACGGTTGGCTACGGTGTCTTCCTTGGCCAGGGTGATCAGCGGCTCGGCAACGCGGCGCAGCTCCTTGGCTTTCGGCAGAGTAGTTTTGATCAGTTCGTTCTCGAACAGCGACACTGCCATGTTCTGGAACATGGCCTTGCGGTGTGCGCTGGTGCGACTCAGGTGACGACCACTTTTACGATGACGCATCTCTCAATTCCTCGGTGTCAAGACGATCAGGCCGAAACCTTGTCGTCCTTCTTCAAGCTTGCAGGCGGCCAGTTGTCCAGACGCATACCCAGAGACAGACCACGCGAAGCCAGAACGTCCTTGATCTCGGTCAGGGACTTCTTACCCAGGTTCGGGGTCTTCAGCAGCTCTACTTCGGTACGCTGGATCAGATCGCCAATGTAGTAAATATTTTCAGCCTTCAAGCAGTTGGCCGAACGGACAGTCAGCTCAAGGTCGTCCACCGGACGCAGCAGAATCGGATCAATCTCGTCTTCCTGCTGCTCGACAACCGGCTCCTGGTCGCCCTTCAGATCAACGAAGGCAGCCAGCTGCTGCTGCAGAATAGTTGCAGCGCGGCGAATGGCTTCTTCCGGATCCAGGGTACCGTTGGTTTCCAGGTCGATAACCAGTTTGTCCAGGTTGGTACGCTGCTCAACACGCGCACTTTCCACTACGTAGGCCACACGGCGTACGGGAGTGTAAGTGGCGTCCAGCTGCAGACGGCCAATGGAGCGGGTTTCGTCCTCATCGGACTGACGCGCGTCGGCCGGCTCGTAACCGCGGCCGCGGGCCACGGTCAGCTTCATGGTCAGCTCGCCATTGTCGGACAGCGTGGCAATCACGTGATCCGGATTGACGATTTCGACTTCGTGGTCGAGCTGAATGTCGGCAGCGGTGACAACGCCCGGGCCTTTCTTGGAAAGGTTCAGGGTTACCTGGTCGCGACCGTGCATGTTGATCGCCAACCCTTTCAGGTTGAGCAGGATCTCGATGACATCTTCCTGGACGCCTTCGATTGCGCTGTACTCATGCAAAACGCCATCGATTTCGGCCTCTACCACGGCGCAGCCGGGCATGGACGAGAGCAGAATGCGACGCAGCGCATTGCCCAGGGTATGACCGAAACCACGCTCCAGCGGCTCAAGAGTAATCTTGGCACGCGTGGGCGAAGTTTCCTGTACGTCGATATGACGCGGAGTTAGAAACTCGGTAACCGAACTCTGCATGTGGGGCACCTTTATGCT